>Ga0224511_10005277_pt1 | contig 10078 bp, 8 predicted proteins | sample SF_May12_sed_USG_2_FD_169988 | JGI IMG/M metagenome (GOLD analysis project Ga0224511, IMG submission 169988) | Sediment microbial communities from San Francisco Bay, California, United States - SF_May12_sed_USGS_8_1 | ecosystem: Environmental > Aquatic > Marine > Sediment | place: USA... | reverse complement strand
AAAGAATGAGATGAATAAAATAGTTGATTTAGGACATGCTTTGACAGACTCATAAAATGAACAGAAAGCCTTTCTTTCTAATTATGTTTCACAAATGCATTTACTAAAATAAAGATGTGTAATCAGATCAGCAGCGTTAAATGTTTAAATGTAGTGGTATTAATTGTTTGGTATAAATACTTCTAAACAAAACGTTTAACCCAATTGAAACAGTCGTCTTCATTGGTCTTCAGATGAAGATTAAGTTCGTGGTTCGTAGCAAAGTTGGCAATGGATTGTCTGGGCTGTTGTGTTTGGACGCCCTGGAATTATAATTTGTCAAAGAGAAAAAAGTATTGATTTATTTTTAAAGCTTTGTTGCAATTTTTACAATAAAAACATTACGATATCAACAAAATGTACAGCGTATGATTTATCCCACACATTTACTATTAACTTGCTTTATTTCTAAACACTGAAGCATATTGTTGTAGAATAGTAGCATTGATCGTTCAATCACCCGGCGTTTTACAAAATTAACAACATGATCTAATATAATATAATTATATTGAAGAGATGTTCAAAGAAAGAATGTTGTATTCAACGTTGATGTGTCAAGTTAAAGGCCACCATGCCAAAATGGCCCGTACAAAAACCAACAAACAGAACAATACAAAAAAACTAGAACACCAAAACGCAACAGGCATTTAGAAAAAAAATATTTGTTTGCGTTTTTCCAAAAAATCTGCCAAGTGCAACACATTGATATTGTTCATCTAACAACGTCTGATGTCAGAAGTGTTTGTCTATTTGTTAAAAGGCCATTAAAATGTTACAATTGAATATGCAAACACTCACATAGTTGTTGTTAGCAATTATTGTGCCTATAAATATACGCCATCGTGTGTAAATGTATGTTTTGAAAAGTATTTTGACTATTAAAGTACTAATTTAAAGTAATTAAAATGAATGCCAAAAGAAAAGCTTTTAAAGGCAAATCTTTGGCTTTTCGTTTTAATGGCATTGAGGAACAGTTTGCCACACCGTCTGAAGGGTGATTGGTTTTTGTGTTGGAGTTTTTCCTGCTGGGTTACGCCAGTACGGCTTTTATACGCTTTACCACAGTACACACACGCCAATCATTCTATGTCCTAGAATGTTCAAATTAAAATATTAAAGACTGATTTATATATTCTATATTTGTAGTATATGCACTTGTACTTTTATCTTTTGTTTATTTACCTTTGTGCTTAAACTATTTAAAACTGATTTTTTTTATTCGGTATTTGCATATGACAATATTTGAATAATAATATCAGTGTCTTTGCTATATTTTACTTACAATGTTTTGCGAACTGGATGGTTCAAAAGGGCTGAACAATAAAGAGAAAGGCGATTTTAAACGTAAAAAAGAGTGCACAAAGTTAACAAAAACTCGATCCTGATACGTAAGTGTTCAAAATATTTTTGTTCAACATAATATAAAATTATGCACTTTTCCAAAATCATATGAAAACTAGTGTCCAGTGTATTCATCCTAAAACTAGGTGTCCAGTGTACTCAAACAGTTTCACACCCAAACTCAAGAACGCGGTATGTTATTTCCAGGAAATTTCATAAAAAACACTTTAAACAATATATATGACTAGTTTTCAAACGGCGTTACAATCTTTCCCTGAATCAAGATCAAGAAAGTCTTGGCAAATAGGAGAAGTGTCCAGCGAACTAAGAATTTGACAACTTTGGCACAATTTCAGGCCTAAACAGAGCAATACTGCGGAAAACAAACATTTGGTACAAACATTTGGTACAAACATTTTAAGTAAATGCGCGTTTACTACGCCTAGTCTGCAATTTGGTATTCGCGTGTAAATATGTCAATTTACCATTTTTATATCTCGAAGCGGGGACTTCTGTCGCCATTTTGTGTGTCCAGCAAACTTATAAGGTCACGTGGTTTCTGCGCATTGTTAATTAAAACTAATCTAGCCGTTTTCTTCTGAATATCATACAGCTTGTTTAAGTAGGACTTTGTACCATTGGCCCACACGACACAGCAGTAATCAAAATGAGGCAAAATATATGCATTATAGAAAAACTTTTTCATTTCTATAGTAAAGAATGGCGAAAGTCGCTTTAACAAATTAACCTTAACGTTAAGTTTTTTAGAAACATGATTTATTTGTGAGAGCCATTTTAAGTTATTATCAATCTTTACACCCATAACAGTTTGACTTGACACATTTTCGAATCAATGCTACTTTGTAAATGTGATTCAATCATTTTTACATCATGTCCAGATTCGTAAACAGTGAAATCATCGGCATATAAGTCAATAATTGAGGTGTTACACATGTATCAACAAAAGATGCTATGTCGTTTATGTATAACAAAAAAGCATTGGGCCTAACAATAATCCTTGGGTTACACCAGATTTTATAAATTGCAAGTCTGATTGCACATCCCCGATCTTTACCAGCTGAAAGCGATTGAATATATAGGTTTTCATTAATTTAAATTGTGAAGAAGAGAAATGGTGACGTTAAAGCTTATACAAAAGCACATCATGGTTAACCATATCGAAGGCCTTATTAAAATCTAAAAATACAGCACCAACATATTTACCCTCATCAACATATGTCAACCACTTTTCAATTAAATTTATAAGTGCCGTACAACAATAGTGCGATTTTCTAAACCCTGATTGGTTATTAATGAGCAAACTATAGTTATTTGGGTCTGATTTAGGTCCACTTTTGTATAATGGAATAACGGATGCTGTTTTAAAAGTTCAAGGGAATACACCTTCCGAAATTCTTTATTTATTATAAACGTTAGAGGAGCAACTATACTGTCACCGCATGACTTTAGAATATTTTGCCCAATGTCATCCAAACCTGATGCTTTGTTTGGATTAAGAGTTTGTAAGCTACGCTTCACATCAACTGCTAATATGGTTTAATTTTAAAATAGTTAGATCCTAGTGTGTTGTTTTAAGAATTCTTTAATGTGGCGAAATGATGATCTTCAATCGAATTTAGTATACATGTATTTGATATGTTAACACAATGTGAATTGAAGAATCAGATGATGTTTCGTTTGCTGATAAATATCTGCTAAGAAACATCATCCCTAATGATTTTGAATTCACTACGTCAAGGTTCAATGTTACATGGGTCACTTGTGATAAACTATGTCAAATAGTTTCACTCAATATCTTAAAATTATTAATTAGGGCCTATAAATCCGTCGGACACTTACCCCATACCCAATCATCAAACCACATCTGGTCAATCATCCAACTTGTACAATGTATTATTTTTATTTCAGCTCCAGGTTCCCATAAATCACTATTCTCTATCCAAAACTCAGCCATTGGAACATGTGGCGTTTTAAATGTTATGTTATTCTTTGTATTGCCGTTTTATTTGACATTCACGAGTAAAAGTATGTACAAATGATTTTCATTGTTGACGTCTTGGGTCAAACGATTGTTGTTGGTGTGGATGTGTTTGGATCGTTTCAACTGTATTTGGCAGAAGTCACGTAAAGAAACGCTTGCTTTCCTTCTTTTTTAACCAATATATAAATATATCATGTTTACAGAACAATGCCTGTAGTGTCTTGTCCGATGGGCTGCAACTACCAAACTGAGAACGTCAGCTTTGCAGAGAAACTGATAGATGCTCACCTAAAGAAATGCACTGGGCCCAAGGAGACAGACGTTAAGAATAACAAGCCTGTGGGCGGATCAGTTGAAGAGAAATTATGTGCAAAGGCGGTAATGTATTCATTGCCTTTACTTTATTCATTATAACAAACTTATTTATAATAAATGAATATTTATATGTGTGTTTTTGTTTGCCACTCTAAATGTGAATATGTTTATAAAGAATGCAAATGTTTGTTTTAATCAATGATCATTTAAACTACATTAATTAAACATGGAATGTAATTTCGGAAAAAAATGATTATATTATTCTCCAAGCCAAAAACACAATATACCAGAACGATTGTTTATGTAGACAGAGGCGAAACGTCTTGAACACAACATACTTCAAAGCGCCACAATGAAATCCACTTCATATGTATTTTATATATATAATTATATGTATCAACATAACCCTTTTGATTTACCACATAAATAGTAATATATACCAAGGCACTGCCTCGTTTATGTTGGGTCTAAACAGTCTCCTGAAATATCCCCAAAAAGCTAAGCATATACAAATGTATGTGTATAGGCATTTTACAGGACTGTGTATTGTAGGCGATTCAACATAAACAGTAGTCAGTTTATGGACAGTGATCATTTGCGGATGAAGTGGAGGGGTTAAGGCGCACAGGGCATTTTTCTTTGATTAACCCTAAAGCTACAGTTCTGTTTTTTTAAAACCACGTTTTAAAAACAATATATTGACTATCCTCAAAATATGCTCCGCATAAATATATTCTAAATGAAATTGTCGTATAGAAGGTCAATTGCTCCAGTTACTATGTTAATTAATGGCTCTGGATGGTGAAAAGAATCTAGAAGATCAATACACTGTTGTGGCTTTCTCTGAATGCTCTCCTTAACTTTTGCATCAGCATATATTCTGCTTTCAGGTTCTTCCACGTGCTTTCAATCAGTGTTTATTTCAGAAGACTTCAAGTCATTCAGATATTTCTTTGTCCGACTACATACATGAAGGCTAAGTCTCCACACTTTTAGAGATTCTTGTTTCAGTGTTATTCCAAAAAGGCCATTTTTACCATGTCCATATTGCATGATGGTTGTTTGCGATAAACATGTCGTCTCATATTGCATTCTACGCTCCTGGGACAAGAAGCATTACATGTTCCCCTTTCAGAAATATTTCTCTGTTGGCATAGCTTCCATTGACTTAAGATAGTAAAGTCCATCACGAGCATTGTTCACATGTCCTGCATCAAAGAAGTATGGCAGCATGAGTTCAACACATGCAAGATGCAAAGGACTGTCACCTTTTTTCTGCTCGTACATACATCATGATGATCAGCACCGGCTTGATCAAGCAGTCAATTCATAGCCGAGATGTACGGCTTTCAGAGAGAGAGTTCCAACAGTGCCTACTCAACTCATTAGCAGGTGCATACCCCCAAGACGTAGCACTACATTTGATAACTGATCAAGATTAGCCCACACAATGTATACAGCAACACGGTATAGTTATAGGTCACTAGTAAAATCTTTGAACGCTTGTCAATGCTGAGCTATACAATGTTTGTCTTGTCTACAGTAGTCTGAATCTGAGAGTTTCATATCATTGGGAGGAAGTATTCAGTATCAGTATTCTCCACAGCAACGACTGGCTGTGTCATCAAAATGGCAAGCGAGTTGGTAGATAGTTTTCCATTCTGTGACGAGATGTCAGTGTCAAAAGTATTTACAACTGTTTGTATTATCCCATCATTACTGCTGTTGCTGCAACTGCTGATGACTTTTTAAAACGCAGGATATCATATGAACATGTCATGTTAACTCATACACCTGGTTTATGAGGCTGTTTAAACTTATTGTAAGAACTCCTATTAAGGTATGACCATCCTAATGGACTATGAAGGATACACATTTGTATTTTTTATCAAAAAAATAAAAGTTTTTTTCATTAAAATGTGATATATATTATGCTTTTACTTGTAAACCGTCAAAAAATCTTTTTAAAATGCAAGTTGCCTATATTTGCTTAAATAAAATTAAAGGGAAGTAATTTTACATCTTATTACCTCCCTTGAATATAAATAAAATGAAAATTTTCAATCTTGTTTATAAAATCAAAAATCCAAAAACTGAGAAAAAATGTGCGGTGGATCGTCTTAAAATGCCATATATTTAAATAAAAAAAGGTTTATAAAATATCTTCCTAGCTGCAAATATGTGAATCCATTAGGATGGTCATACGTTAAGCTATTTGGAGAGGTGCTTTTATATAGCTGCTGATTTCATGTTGCCGATCATGTAACCATGATTTGTGTGTTCTATGTTTGGTGACAGTTTTAATAGCAAAATAAACACGGTATCACTAACACAACTCCATAGCATTGCAGTGTTTATCCTTGTGTTATAGATGGTTGAATCATAATCCATATCTCGGACTTCATCAATGATGTGTTTTGCTACTTCTTTTAATGCAAATTTAAGATCATCATCTTTTGTGTTGACCAGTTTGATGAGACTTGGTGCTAATTCTAACAAAAAAACAAAAAAAAAGTCCTGGATAATATAAAACAACTATTTCATTCCCAATGTACTCCTCAACACGACATGTTCGCTGCAATTGTGAACTTCCAAATTCCCTATACAGATCATTTATTTCCACATAATTCCATATCTTTGTTTTTGACGTTCCAATGCATATGTGACTTGACGAAGAGCCACATCATAAGCATTACGCTCACTAAATGTTGCGGCTGCCTTAACATGTTTTGTAGTCATGAATTTTGCCCTACAGTCTACAAAGTACATGTACCTGGCCTCTGATGCATGCAGCTCGCTTATGGCACATTCAACTCTGAGACAAACATCTTCTGCATTCTTGTCATTTCGTTTGTCACATGTTCTGAATATAGACATCCACATCAGCTCCTGTTCGGCACACATACGCTTTTGGCTATCTGCTTTTTCTGACATTTTTGAGTGTCACATTTGTGTCCACAAAAAAATAAAATGCAATAAAAATGAAAAGTTAACATGTTTTTATCTTCTTTGACACTCGGGATATTTCATCTCAGTTTCAGATTATTGCTTTCGTTTCAAATGTCTCGAACGTTTTTCTTTTGAAGTATAATTTGATGCGCATGTTTTCTAAATCGTCACTTATAAGAAGGAATATTTATCTGTATTGAATCATCATAGTCCTTGCTGCAATAACTTAAAACTATACTTAAACGTGCTTGTTTCAAATTGTAGCATGCGTTTGTGTCATAAGAGCTTCCTTAAGAGCCATTGCACGTTAACTATGTTCTGCACTTATTCGATCATTTTGTAGCCTTTTATATTTAATTGTATTCCATGTCAATCATTAACACCAAAATGTGGTATATTTTAGAATCAGTTTATACTACGGAGGATCGTAACGCCAAAATAGTACGTTACCCCGGAAGTCACTTAATTAAATTATATTAACTAAACTTATCTGGGGAGGTTGGATGTTTTCATCAGTGTATAAGTCTGAATAATTGCTCGCTCGTTTATATTTTTAAGTAAATGTGTAAGCAGAAGTTTTTATTTGAATCTTTATAAGTCAATCAAATAAGTACTAAAACAATTACAAACGTGTATTTGGAGTGAATTTTATGTAAATAAATGCACCCACGTTTGTGTTTTTTAATAGGAATTACAATCAAAATTCCTTTAAAAATATATTCTGAACCAAACAATAAATGCACTTCCTATTTGATCCCTTTATTTTTCAATAGTAAGAGGTGGTAAATACCAAATCACTTTTACTATATCACAAATATGTTTCATAATATGTTGTATTGCTTTTTTTTTCGAAACATTACTCAGACATGGGTTCGAATGTCAGTCCGAAGTGTGTGCCCGTGCGGGTGGACGAAATAAACAAAAAAGCTCTATGTTTTTGTTCGCGGCAATTTAGGTGGATCAGTCGCTAGAGTGGCAACAATTAATAATGTACTTTTGGCATAATAACATTATTTCTTTTGGTAAACCATGCGTTTCTGTTCAGGTAAACAGGAAAGAGGTTCAGAAGGCAGAGACACTTCTTGCAGGCGAAGTGTATTCTAAATGGGAAGAGTCATATGAGATAAGCAGAACAACGAAAATACGCATTGACAAAAAGCAGGAATACCTTGACCATCTTCAAAAAACTCATCACGGCAAGTCACTTATAAGTCACTTCTAATCTTCTATCATTACCATTGGCGGACATATATAACCGGGTATGTAGTTTTCACATAGAGACACAGTTTCCTTGCGATTTTCCTTTATAATTAGTAATATATAAAATGTTCGGTAGTTTTAAGTTCTCAGAATGATATTAACTCTTTGTCGGTGCTATAAACCTGTCCTCATCAATTTCCCGGACAAGTTAATTCTATTCCATATTTTGCAAACATTACTGAGGGGGTCCAGAATGTTCTGATAAAATTGCTTAAAACGTATACATTAATAAACAGCGGGGTAATTTTTTAAAAGTCAGCTTTCTACATGTATTTAATTATCATTCAATTAAATATATAACAACAATATTTATCACCGTGATGAGAACCTGATAAGTCTTGGCAATAACATAATTTATCCTGTTTACGGTAACTTATTTTTGCCTGTAACGCAGTACATCTCTGTAATGCATCACACATAAATACATCGATTTAAATTTACATTTTTAGCGAATATGTTCGCATATACAAATTTTTTGAAATAAATTTAATCTTCAATGCACAATTTTAAACAATTAAGAAACTTTGAATTCGTGACATATAGTGTGTAAATAGCATGTTTTATCAAACTGAGTTTATTTTATATGTTTTAAAATAACCGAAAGCTTGCTAAGAAAGCCATTAACTGCACAGTTGTATCAATATAAATTCAAATGACTAAATATTGATTTTATTTATGCAAATAGCAAATAAACCTTGAACATACTTTCAAACATTTGTGCGCAAAATAAAAAAGTTACATTTTCTTAGGTCTTACGTGCTTATTGTTTGTGTTTAAATTTATTTCAGTCATGCAAAGAATTAAATTAAATGATTAAAATCAAACATAACTCTAATTTAGCTTTCATATTAGTTACAGGATGTGTTAAGTTAAAAAGCATATTAAAAACAATATACTGAGGACGGCGTTCTCAATCGCCGTAAGGTAAACCATATAAATTATCAATTCACCGCTAGTTTACAACAGTTGCGCCCCATTGCCATGCGGTTCGTCTTGATATCAGGACCTGTCACTTAAATATCAGTATCGTACAATTGTGTCCATAAATTGATCACGGCATCTTTGTGTTTGTACTTTGGCTTAAAGATATGGATAAGTATAACGTTAAATTCTACAAATTAACTGAAGCGTTAAAAAACTAACATTCATGAAAAAGGAAAAAGAGAAAAGTTTGGGTCATGTATTTAAAAGACCTATTATAATGTATTTAAGGTAATAGTAGTGTAATGGATTCACAGATTTGCAGCTAGGTAGACGTTAAAAAATTTTTTTTTAATATATATGCCATTTAGAGACGATCCACCACACCCCTTTGCACAGTCTTTGCTTATTTGATTTTATAAAGAAGATGGAAAATGTTCATTATATTCATATTAAAGGGAGGTAATAAGGTGTAAAATGGTTTCCGTTTATTTAAAATTAAATGCATAAGGGTAACTTGCATTTTAAAAATAATTGTCTACCGTTAAAAGTAAAAGCATAATATATCACATTTTAATGAGAAAAGTCGTGTTTATATTTTGATAAAAATACAAATGTGTAACCTCGAAGTCCATAACACTACTACTACCTTAAAATACCTATTAGAATTTACTTGTCTTGTTGAAAGATCGGTATTTGTACATGTAGTCCCGATGCAATCCGGCAATCTCGTTATATGCCTCCGTTTTGTCCAATGTACATTTCTTCAGTTTTTTAGTTTTCTGTTTTTTTATTTCCAGTTTGAATGTATATATAATATTTCACAAAACAAAAATTGCATGTAATTTCATACTATCAATGTAAATAACAGCATAACAATCTTAAGAAAGTACATAGAATAGAGCGTCTGCTATTAACATTTTATAGGTAATATTGCATAAACAAAAGATGAGTAAAAACATCTAGAGCATGATATACTAATAGGTTTGTTTAGAGCTATGTTAATGTTTAAGGTTAAAGTGTTCTACTGTAATGTCAATGTGGTATACTCCAGTCAGGTAAGCGTTAAGTTGTAAGGGCGTTCCATTTGTTCTGATGGGCTTCAGTTTTGCCTTTCATTTCAGCAATAAGTCCTTCTATGTTTAAATTGTATTTTAGGTAATATTTGAAATCATTAAAGTTAGGAATAGTTTTCTGATATTTGTTTTTAAAAATGAAATATTTCCCTAAGAGAATTGTGTAGTTTAAGCA
>Ga0224511_10005276_pt1 | contig 10079 bp, 4 predicted proteins | sample SF_May12_sed_USG_2_FD_169988 | JGI IMG/M metagenome (GOLD analysis project Ga0224511, IMG submission 169988) | Sediment microbial communities from San Francisco Bay, California, United States - SF_May12_sed_USGS_8_1 | ecosystem: Environmental > Aquatic > Marine > Sediment | place: USA... | reverse complement strand
CAGGTCAGGTGCGCCCCCCCCCCTGGATCCGCTAGTGTTTCTATTTCATCAGTTTAATTCAACAATTTAAAAAATATCGACTTGCGTTTGGTCAGGGCTTAAAATTTCGATTTTGATATTTTAAGTGTAGTTCTTTATACATATACACGTGCAACCAAATGAAAAGGCATGTTCAACAATCTCTGCTACATGTACGTTGCGATTTAACTAATAACTCTTTCTATATCCACAATTGCAAGCAATACCTTTCAATGGATCTGTAGTATTGGCGTTTTTAAACGCAGTTTTAAATGGGACATTGGCAGATTAACTAAATACAAATGTAAGAAGCATATATTGGAAATGTATCGTGCTTGAAACTATTCTAACTTTTTTTTCTCTCGTCTTATTTGTTATTATATGAGACGTTGCAAGTATTGCAAATCGCTATTCTCTATTCCTTTCACTGATCATCGTTAACTAATATTTTTCCGGAATCACTGAGTCAGGGCTGAGCAGATGTCAACACGGGCGGCATGAGATACTACTGAACACATTTAGCGATGAGTCAATGTTCTGACCCGGAAAGACAACCCTTTGGGGGTCTAATGGCATCACTTACAGAAAGTCTACTATGAAAAATAACGTGCTTTGAAAATTTACCAGTCCATTTGTCGTTGATATTTAGTAAACTGCTTTTATACATCAACGAGCATTGAGCACTGCCTTTGAAGCATGCAATACCGTTTATTTAAAACGCAATAACGAAATACTGCAATATCACTACAAGGCAATTTGTATTCAATGTTTAAACATATGAAACGACCTATTCAAAGTATTCAAAAAGAGAGTTCATTTGTGCTCAAATCGATTCCAAGTGTCGCAATGCGTATTACTATTAATACGCATTACGACACTTGGAATCCATTTTTAGAACAAAAGAACTAGTTTTGTAAACAGATAATTATCAAAACATAGGGTTATAGCCCCTCTTCCTTTGAGTATCGCGTACTTCTTTATACAAACTCCATAAATACTTGGTGCCCAAAATCCCCTTTACCAATTATTATTTTTAATTGAGGAGTAGGCGTTCGGAGTATCAGCCGTGCATGTCAAGGTCACAACTAAAAGATTGGTAGCCTTTTGTTTTTTATGTTATTTTTAACGTCTTTAATTTGTTTCGCATGACAACTGTTTCGGAAAAAACTGTTGATGGAAATTAACACTTGTTTTTTATTTAACAATATAATTATTCTAAAACAAGGGTGACTACCGAATCAGAATTGATCTATATAAATCTACTGCGTTTGTTATGGTGTTAAATTTTCGATGAAATAATGAGCAAAAACAACAAAATTGTAGATCTATTGTATGGCATTTTTATAAAAATCGCGACACAATTGATGTCTTTTGTATGTGTCGTGTTTTATTTTAAAATGCACACTATCATGTCAGGTTGCAAATCTGCGTGCAAAAAAAGTTTTCTTTGCGTATTGCGTACTGGCCTTTTGCTCATTGCGAACGGCCTTAAACACCACATGCATACTGTGTACCAGAACGGGTGTTACCGTAATTACTCTAAGTTTTCGGACACCCTATGTTTTCGGACACCCCCTATTTTTCACCGAAATAATTAATTTTGCGTACCTTATGTTTCGGACATATGAAAATTTCGGATATTTTCCGTTTCCTTTGTTTTCGGACACCTACATTTTTTGACTAGTGTTTGTTTAATAAGCAATATTTCAACAGACGCCCATTAGTTGATGCGTAATAAGTATCATATATTTTGTCCATGATTGTTGTTTTAGCGTGTGTCGTTTTGCAGTGTTTTAAGGGTAATTTGTGGTTTATGACATTAATTGAGAGCTTATAAAAACACCGTGGTTATAAATGTGAAGCCGTCTGGTACGTATGTTTATGTGTGTCTTGATTCTGTTGTTATTGGCACCTATGTTTTCGGACATGGGGGACACACGGATTTATTTCTGTAGCTAATGTTTCGGACACTAAAAATAATAATTATTTTTTAGCGTCCGAAAACTTAGAGTAATTACGGTATACCTTTAAGCATAAACATCGATCGGCAGACAGCCGCACGGCAACCACATCTACTTAACCAACCGCTGAAGAAAAAGATCCTGAAAAATAACATCTTAACCTCATCAATGTTTTGCTAGATAATTGAACTCACTCCTTTTTTAAAAAAGAAAAGGAAATACATGTAGTATTTTCTTACAATATACTTTAAATCAAATGCCTTACTGAAACTGTTTTTGGTTATAAGTAGAAATGTGAACCTAAAAAGACCCGGATGAAATACTTGTTTAACCGACACAGCTACATAAAGAAGTATTTTGCAAGAGTTCACATAGACGACGCCCGGCGAGCGTAAGCCAATGCAGATAGTTTTTAATTTATAAAGAGAAACGAATCCCCAGACGAACGAAGATAGGACCAACACACATCTGACTCGGTAACATAACACTGTTTCTGCTTTATGACATGCTTAAATAATTAAGTATTTGGTATAAATGAGTTCAGAATGAATATTTTCAAATGACAATAAAACGGATCTGATGTGTTGTTTTCTTACTGATTCGTATTACAACAAAACGGAATATTGCTTTTATAAAATATATTTCATTAATAGGTTTATCACTAATGGTTTACAAATGTGTTGTGTTTTTTCGTTAGTGACAGTCGCAATAAACAAACTATGTTTTCCGAAAATTAAAATCGAGACTGCGACGTTCGTAGAAAATCAGTTAAAATGTTCCAGATAGAAACCGAAACTGAATCCATTCAAAAATCATTGTCTTCCTTTAATGTAATTTACCATAAGTTGAAAGTACTGTAGTTTAACAAGTAAACAACTTCTATATGTACATGTAAAGGCTGGCCTGATCATTCTATATTGATCATTTATAAAGAATGATGAGTAATTTTACTGTAGAGAGGTCAAACAATTAAATAAAGAAACATGTTCATTGATTACCCGGTATTTTTATCTTAAACATACATGTACTTCACTCATTAAAATGTGTTCATAATGTGCCTCGCCCATAAGAACCCAGACAAGTGGAACATGGTGTCCTCACATAAACGACACGATAATTATATTTATTTTTATTGTGTCACAGGCAATGGCGGAGGCAGCGCCCTCTGATTCGTACTTGTTGGTCGCCGCCATTGACTTCGGTACGACCTTCAGTGGCTACGCGTACTCGTTCAAGAATGACCCGCTGCAGATACAAACCAACGCAGGATGGAACGCTGGCACGGAAAAGCTCATATCATACAGAACCCCGACATGCGTTCTCCTTACTTCAAGCAAGGAGTTTGATTCATTCGGTTTCGGGGCGGAAAACAAATACGTAAAACTCGCAGAAAACGACAAGCACCATGGGTGGATGCTTTTTTCAAAGGTTCAAAATGACCTTTCACAAAGAGGTACGTGCAAAACAGTTTAAGACAAACAATAAAAATGATGCTTTGTACAAAGATCAAATAGAAGAAGAAAAAACGTTGAGGCAAATGTAGCATAAACACCGACAAAGAAATTTCCAGTTTTATGTTTTAATATTTATATATCGAAGCAATTCATGAGGGAGGCCGCAATTGCGGTGCGTTTTATAAACATTATTATGTGATTCTTTAATTTATCACTTTGTTTATAATTTCAAACATATTAAGCTTTTTTTATTTAACAAGTTTTAATGTTTAGGGAGGCATTAATGGCGATCACCTCAAACTGTCCCTTGAACCGGAAGCAGCCTCTATCTGGTGCCGACACGTGAATGTCGGGAAGGAACAGGCCTTCAACAGAGCGGGAAACAAATATATGGTTGTTGATTTAGGCGGTGCGTACCTTTCAATAAATTCTGATAAATCGAATGTAAGAAATGTTGTTATACTGTCCTTATACGTTAAGGTCCTATTGTTGTAACATGACATAAACATAGTGAGGGTTGCATAGATAATGCTATGGTTACACGTGAAACTGCCGCCGTACGATTTCAACGATTTGCAAATCACCAGCGAAATATAGAATCGGCCGGAAACCGTACCGTGCCCGGCAGATTTTACCCAAATAAAACAAAATTGTACATGCAATGATGTATATGTCAAGGCTTTCATTCGCCACCATGCCCGCAAAACGGATTATCAAACAAAGAAAGACTATGCTAGACTTTGACTCTGGTTTTATCTAAACGGATCGTTTCATTCTATTACCTTCGCACATACTTAAGACTGCAGCAACTGCAATAGCACTTGTTAGTTGCTTCTAAATCATTGACATCGTCTCAGGCGAAAATAATAATTTAGTATTTATATCCCTGGTCTCCAGAAGTGAAATGAGAAAAATATGTTTGTAGTTGCTATGTGTACTTCTGGCATTGCATGTCGCTTCTCGACCTGTGTCACTTCGACTTAAAACATGTCCAGTGACCGGACGGGCATCGGCCGATTCGTTCAAGGATTTTCGAAAAAAAGAACTCCCGGCGCTTTTCAGACATCATACCATGACCGGCCGGGCAACGACCGGGCTCTGTACGGTGCCCGAACGGTCGCCGTTGAAATCGGCCGATATTAATTTTAAACAAATCATCCAAAGCCCGTCCGATGTACACGTGGTTACACCGGCCGGGCGCCGTCCGTGTACTTTGCCCGGCCAATGTTACTTTACCCTAATTGCCCCTACAAAACACCATACGGGCGCCGTGATTTTTCAAGTACATGTGTAATACCTTAACTTTACCGGGAACCGTACCATGTCTAAACATTGACTTTTTAACGTACGATTGTTAATGCTGCCGGCCGGGAACCGTATGGGCGTCGTATGATCGTACGATATTTTGGTAAGATAGACGCCGTTCAGTGCCTGTGATTTGTGACCATAGCATAAAACCATACTTGTACATGCATATCCTCTATTTAGAAAGTACTGTTTATCAAATGTTTTTTTTCTGTTGAAGTAGTCGCTAAGCATTTTATTAACGATACTTTGTGTCTGCAGGCGGAACTGTGGACATTTCCTTGCACGAAAAGAACCTTGACGGATCATTAAAGGAGTTGTGCGCAGCGAGCGGCGGACCGTGGGGTGGTACCTATGTAGATAAGAACTATATCGACTGGCTGAAGGAAATGTTTGGAGAAGCTGCCATAGAAAGATTAAAACGGGAATCTATGGGCGACTACTTTGACATTGTGCGGGAATTAGAGAGCAAAAAAACACGCAGCATAGCGTCTGACTCAGATGACCTGATTACTTTAAGAGTTTCTGCCTCATTAAAGAAATACCATGAAGAAGCGGAGAAGAACAAATTGTATCAAAAATTGCAATATTGAACCTGAAAGACGTCAAGTTTCTTCGCGACAAACTGCGGATACCTGTCGATCTCGCTCGAAAATGGTTTCAACAGCCTATCGACATGACCATTGACCACATTAATGGTATTCTGAAAGACCCGGAAATGAAAGACGTACACACCATTCTTCTCGTGGGCGGGTTCGGAGAATGCGACTCGTGCAGGCAGCTGTGAAGAAGGCGTTTGAGGGGCGGACGGTCATTATACCAGACGAGGCTGGGCTGGTAGTGTTGAAAGGAGCCGTGGAGTTTGGGCACCAGACACGTCTCATCACCTCCAGGTGTGTAAAGTACACGTATGGATATGCTTCAACACGCATCTTTGATGCCAGCAAACATCCTCAAGAAAAGATGATTATTAATTCATATGGCACAAAGGCTGTTGATTATTGTTTTAGCAAAGAAGTAGAAAAAGACACGTCTGTAGATGTTGGCAAAGACATTGCATCACCCATTACAAGCACTCTAAGCAAGGAACACACAACATATATGAAAATATTTGCGAGTACTGAGCGCGATCCTGAATACGTCACCGATCCATCTTGTTCAAAGATTGGCGAGCTGGCTGAAAACCACCCGGGCAGACCAAAGAAGAGAATAAAGTACAGATTTTCTTTGCCGTCGGCGACACGGAACTCAAGGCTAGCGTGAAGATACTGAAGACGGGAAAAGTGCTGACAAAAACTGTCAATTGCTTGTAGACAGATACATAAAATGCATTGATTGATCGCCTGATCGATTCAAATATGTTTTGGTTACCATAGACCACTCTCTAGTTTTAACAAGTATTTGTTTGTATTAATGTTGAAATAGAGGTATGGTAACAAATGCACAAATTATGATAATTATCCTATCGCGTCATATCATAACTTACGCGACGTATGTGGAATAATCAGTGGCGCGCCTTTCTATTCAATTATGGGTTTAAGTATTACTTTAAAAGTGATGTGTCTTTGTACTAAAATAAATATTGTTACTTTTTAACACTTTTAAGCAGTGTTTCACTCCCGAGAAATAAAGAACTAAATATATAACGCATCAAACTGCAGCGTCTGAATTCCTGGGTTTGATTCCCGGGTCTGAGAAGGATATTTATGTCAACTCATTTATGTTTTGTTGTTGTTGCCCTTTACTTTTTAGTGCAAAAACATTATTTGTCGTGAAATGTTGCCATTTCTTTCTCAATGCTTTTTCATTTTGTATACTTAACTCGAAAGAATGTGACCAAGTATTGTCTTTAGTAAATCGTTTACAAATGTCTAAACGTGTTAAGTTTGAAAGTCTTATCAAAACTGACCAATTGTTTTACTTATATAATGCGTTTTAATAGCAGATGATGTATAAACCCTTTATCGCTTGAAATACAAAGTACAAATCAAGCAATACTTAAATTCAGGACATTGTTATAACCTATAACTACGGTATTATGTAAAATGTATCTGTTTACATTTAGCATCTAATTAAAGCAATTTATTAATATTGAATTATGGGGCACGACTGATAACTTTAGCGTTATGCTATGTACGATGGCCCTTGTTTACTAAATAAACTATCTGATCTGTTCTGTTCTATTAATGCCGTTATTTCATCTACATGTTTCTAGCTTCATGTTCAGTTGCAGGCGCTTTTTTAGCTCTTGTGCATTTGTGTAATCTAACACGTTGGTGATTTTTTTCAGACACATCGGTTAAAAGCGACGAAATTCATTTATATTTTAGAACGTAGTACAAACATTGGTTTAAAAATGGTTAAGAGGGATCTTATATTCCTAGACTGACGTATCAAACTACGTATTTAGAGAGAAAACAAAGGGGGTAAACTTGCACCAAATCTAGATCAAGTTACACAATCTCCTTTTTCGAATAATGAAGCCTATGTATATTTGTTTCATTGGATCATAAGGGAGAGTGCATACTGTAGCTTAAACATCAGAAAAGTCGAATCAGAAATTGAATTTTATAAAAACAATCGGAAATCAAACTTTCCTACTTTTGCTTCACGGTAGCTCAAAGGAGAGTACCTATAGTATCTTGCTCGACATACATATACATACTCGTATACCGTCCTCTGATTGCATATAATCATATCATCCACGGAGTAGGCTTTGTAAGCAAATTTACACCAACAATCATCAATTAATCGAAAAAATGGTTTCAAATTTCATCCAAATTGTATCTATATAATCTCCCAGGACTTTTAAAAACCCAGAACCTCTCAACTGTTTGAGTGTGATATCTTTTTTTCAGAGAACACACTTGTGAACACAGTTTTATAGGTATGTTATATCACAGAAACAATGATGTTCTCAGCCGCAATGTTAAAAGACCAGTGTTGTAATCCAAATTACGATATGCTGCACATAAGTACGCTAAAGAATTTGTCCGGACATGTCCGTTTTGCAGATCAATTACCGATAGGATGGATGACATTACTGATTATATCTGAACCAGGTGTATATGTCCACTGCATGGTGAGTTGCAATCGGAACTACTCGGCCAATTCTGCCTAATCGGCGATGGTGTGGTGTAGCACACTGTCCGATGTGTTCAGATTGGGTGAGTAGAATATCTCGTTGCAACCGATGGTTTCAAACTGCCTATAGTCGGGCAATTATCAACATCCGCCCCGTCCACCCATGTTTTATTCTCGAAATAAAATTGTAGGGGCACAAGAAACTCGTGCATGTTTCGCGGCTTTTAAAAATATTTATTTAAACATGAATAAATATGGTTCCGTTTCGGGGATTTTAACCAGTGCCATCAACTTCGCAGTCAAACTCCAATACCACTGCGCTACAAAAAAGGTAGAGAGCTAGACTGATATTTTAAGATTAATCATTGACAAAACGTACATTCATGCTGTAAAATCAGGTCAAGTTTACGTTTATTATCGGATTATTTATGAGGAAAGGTCAGTGCAATGTCAAATAAATCAGATAAATATAAAATAATCGCAGTATGTAACACATATATGTTGGCCTAACTTAGACAAGTATTAGTTAAATGTTCACATTTATGCGATCTAAACACCGTACGGGAGGTGGCGCACAGTGAACGCACCGTGGACGATTGCGGTGTTTAGATCCTACACGTGTGGCCACAATCTCCCCACAGCGATTACGTCACGCGTTGCTACTTTATGTAAGTAATCACTCCGGGGAGTTTGGTGTAGCCACAAATGTAGCGATATTAGCTGGCTGAAAATTGTATATATATTAAGGTGTTGTAGTCGGTATCTGCGTCTATTCTTAACACTAAAAGTGCAAATCTGCTTTTGAACGCAATAACTACGAAGATAATTAATTTTTCAACTCGCACTCGCCAATTTTAATCTTCATGAATTTGTAATAAAAATTAGGAAAAAAATCTTTGATTGACATGTATTTGTATTTATCAATGTGTTTCGATAGGCCATGTTTTTAACTTAACCCTACATTTTAATTGTCAAGAGTTACTAGTATATAAATTATATAAAAATGTTATTCTGCTGATTTACTCTCCAAATCATACTAAATTGCTGAAGGTATATATAACTAAACAATATATTAATAAAATATTATTTATAATCATATAAAAATACATATATCTCTAACATGCATACATTTAACATAATAAATTACTAGCTGGATTACGGTGTGACTCGAAATGGTATGTGTGTCACTTATAAACAACAAACAGATAAATATAATCAAGAGCAATGCAAGTTTTGATAACAATCATACCATGCGGTCACAACCATTTCTGCCTTTACAACCGTTGACATTATCAAATCTTAAACGACATCACAACAACCTCTTATAGGTTTGGCTTATGACGGAACTTTTTAGGCGACAGCTTTGCATGTTTGTGTACACAATCCAGAGCGGCTTGTGTTCATCGTTGTAAGGGGTTGTTTTGTTTTGATTAATACACATGTTACTATAAATAGTAACAAATTTACGTTGAAAAAATATTATTACTTGGCCTCGGCAGATTTTATCGCATATTGCCCCGCACGTGGTGGGCAATTATGCGATAAAAGCCCTTGGAAAAGAAGCACGTGCAGTTCTTGGTTTTGAGTTACGTCATTAGTTGCATTCCTGACAGGAAAACGGCTGCCTACACTGGTCAACAAAGGTTTTGCTACCAGAGACAAAACAACTAATCTAGGGTAAATTAGGCATGCTGAATCCAAATCTGTCATCAGAATTTCTCTATCACGTCAGGAATTTGAGATATCCATATACCCCTGTTTCGCTACATTGTACAATGAGGACATGCAGACTGGAACTCTGTGTTCAGACATTACTTGTGTAGTTTCCTTGTAATATTAAATATTTCAGATATTACTATGCATGAAACTAGATATCAATAAAGGGCTTTTTTCAGTATTTGGGGAAAGGTCCTGGGGCCTTTCTTTATATAGAACTTTGTGGGAAATTTTATCGCAATTTCATAGTTAGGGGGACAAAAAATCCAAGGTAAACTCCAAATTTGGGGAAACTGCATGATTTTAAAGATATTTCAGGAGGGGAAGGCGCCTGTAAACGGCCCCTGTTACATTTAAGAAAAGAAAAGGTCTGCAATATGTACTGGATCCAAACATGGCAATTAAGTTTCTAGGGGATTAGAGCAAATACAAATATATGATATATCGTATAGCAGTAAAACACATGGCAAATTCATGATTTTCACAAAATACGCATGATACAATCTTACACAACACAAGGAAAATCACAATGAGCTTGCTA
>Ga0224511_10005275_pt1 | contig 10081 bp, 4 predicted proteins | sample SF_May12_sed_USG_2_FD_169988 | JGI IMG/M metagenome (GOLD analysis project Ga0224511, IMG submission 169988) | Sediment microbial communities from San Francisco Bay, California, United States - SF_May12_sed_USGS_8_1 | ecosystem: Environmental > Aquatic > Marine > Sediment | place: USA... | reverse complement strand
GTGAACAAAATGGCGACCAATATATGGCGTTACTTCACATTGCGCATGCGCGACAATTTGACACATTTCAATAAGACTTGCTAATATATATTCAATACTAAGTAGTATTAATATATACCCACTACCTAATACCGTCTTGAAAATACAATGTAAGCCGTCGATCAATATCGGTCTACAATGTATTTACTAATTTAGGCTAATATCATTTTCTGAAAAACGCTTGTACTCGAATGTGTAAGTCTAGCATTGTTTATGATAAATACATGTAATATAACTAAAACATTCCCATTTTGTTTTTGTTAAAGTATTAAGTCATCAGCGGCTCTTTTAAGCCCATTCTTCAATTTATTTTTAACATTGTAATTGTTAGATAAACCGTGCAATCTATTGTAAATGTTCGAAATGTCTGCTGTTCAACGCGGATCAATAGCATTGCAATATGGGTCAATAGGATGTAACCTAATACAATAACACTATTGCAAACTTTTTACCTTGTTAATTGTCTAGTGCAGGCTATGCTTCCTGAGGGCTTTCCCTTTCATCAGTTCATTTTCCCCACTGGTAAGTAAGCATAATTTTGATAAGAGGCCGAGTGGCAACTTTGTTTATACAGGTAAGGTATTTTGCATGCAATTTCTGAAAATAACTATTAAACAGGGAGAGTTCAATCACACTTTTCGCAAATATTGTACTTCTAACACAATCTCGGATATTTACAGCACAAGTTATGTCCAAAAATAAAACAAATATTTTGTTGTATATAATTATGTATCCGCGTTACGTAAATATCTTTTATTAAAATCACATCAACATTTAGTGCATAATAAACTCAAATCGAAAGTAGCTAACCACGGTAGTTAGCAATCGCTATGTATTGGGTGTGTATTTAAAGTAGGTTATTCCCATAACATGCTGCATGCAAACATTTCGTTAGATAGTACAGATAACATCGTGTTTAGGTCATTTTAAACTAGGCGATGGCATTTATAGTCAAACACGCGTCAACTCAATTACCTATCAAGGGTAGTCTGATTATCGCCTATCAAATAGATCATTCCTATTCTCTTTTGAACAGTTACTGTAGTCATATCGACTTCCTATTTCCCTTCAAACAAACTGTTTGTTTCTCCGTAATCTGATAGACATTCCAAACTTACTCCTGACCGATTATTTAAGACCCAAAACAAGGCAAACATTTACCGGAAGTAGTGGCGTTCTAAATCATAGACCAGTGTTCATCATATTTATTAAAATATCGCTACAAGACGGGTTCAATGTATCTAGATCACAAATCTAACCACACAAGCATTCTACTACCCATAAACTGACTTAAGGGTTGATGCTGCATCCCGTACTGAACACAGTCCAGTAAGGAAAGTCTACTTACCGACCCTCCTTTTGGGGTATGGTACATAAAACAGACATAGTATTGGTAAGACTTGTTTAAATATGTTTATTGTTGTAAGTAAACTTATGATGTCTTGCTACATTGAAATGCCTATTTAACTGGCATGACCTTTAACATTTTGTTTAATACGATTTTACAAATCCTTTACACAAATATTTTTATGCTAATTGCTAACAAATGCGATAATACAATTCAATTAAACAGACAATATAATCAAACAAACATTTTAGCGTATTTCTGGATAAAACAAAATATTTCTTTCAAAATGGTAGTTCATTCATAAGACCAAAAGGTGTTGAAGATTTTGAAAATGAATAACCTTGAATAATATGTCCATAATATGTTGTGTAGGCAATGCTGTAGTTCATATTTTATTGCGATGTCAGCTTTGCTCGCTAACATTTATTTTGTATACAATTGTAATATGTGAACTATAACCGGCCTAGAGCTCACCTGATTGGTCGGGCGATTCCATTCTACAGACACCCATGATTACGAAGTCAACTCACACATTTAATCAACTCACTTAACGTGTAATAATAGATCTGAACTGAATTTTAAAATTTCCTGTGCTGTGATTGGCTCTTATAAGTAGGTGAACTGTGAATGATCATTTAAATCAGCAGAATCAATCTTCGTTCTGGTAGTTTCTGGCTGGGTTTCGAGTAGTTTGCAATTGATCGCTTAGTACAGAGAAAGACGCCCACATTCTTCAGAGCATCTCTCTTCCATAAATGAATTCTACTTAATAAAGGGAATGTTTCTGTAGCCTTAAACAAACGTTATCTGTCACACAACTATTAATTTTCCTTGCAAAATGTTCACGTTGTTATCATATGTGTGAATAATATTCTTTGTCAATTAAAACAAAACTCCAACAAAAACATTTTCACAACTCAAAATAAGCTTATAAATGTTAAAGAAGGAAACCCATGCAAAACAGTTGACATGCATAAACCGAAAACGCATTTTAAAGGGATAATTATACTTCTGTGAACTGTTTTGTAAAACGAATTCCATAATATGAACAAGATTTACTATACAGGCATTGCTGCACATATGTGTTTTTTCATTTCAGTAGACGAAACAGGGGATGTCTAAATGACTGGTATTTAATCGTTGTCGTCATTATCGCCTCTTATACCAGTTGCTACAATCCCTGTAAGTGTGCCCTGCATCACAAATGTCGCATTAAATGTGTCTTAAGCAATATTGAAGTGCTTCTGAGCAAAGTTCTATATTTACCAGTAAAACACCAACGTTTGAATGCATTTGATCTTCTATCGGGATTTAAAGCTGCCACAAGATTTCTGTGATACTTATTTAAACAATAAATACTAAAAGAGAATTGTTTGAGTCCATGCTTGATATTGTATAACTTTTCCTGTTATTAACATTAGAAGGATTTAGTGTATACAATTATGCTTTACTTGTATTTTAAATGGTGTTATGCCATACTACTTGTTTACTTTCTTGTTTTGACATAATCAAGACGCAATTCAGGTGTTTCAAATATGAATATTTTAGGCATGTTGAGACTGTGATGCGAAACCTGCACCGTACACTTAGCAGTATAAAACGTCAGCAACGTTACCTTAGGTAGTCGCAGTTGTACGGGTGATAAGACGTGGAGTGTTTAGTTAAAATTCTAACAGCGAATTCTGAAGATAAAGTGCAGGTGAAACTTTACCAAAGGTCCTTTAAATACTTAACAAAATAATAATTAATGATGAGTTTAAAATATTTTAAACAAGGCACGTCTGAATTATGTATTGTAAATTATTTCCATTGTCAATTAAAACAGTCTAAAGCAACACAATTTTACAGCTTAGCGGGTTCAACCTATTTTAATATTGTATATTTAAAAGATATCAAAACATCAGTATTTGGATAACAACTTGAATGTTCTTAATACCTTAACTTCTGCTAAAATCAATCATAATGTTACATTCACTAAAGACAATAATATATACTCTAAAACATTATAATTGCAAGAATGTTTGTTCGGTTGTCCATTCCAACAAGTGACCTCATGCGGCCTTTTTGTGATTTATAAACGCTTCTGGGTTGTTTCCTTGTTCAGTAATTGAACTCAGCAATTATTGTGATTCACAATATACATACCTTCCAATCTTCCTTATGCGTTTCATCACGAAACACTAAAACCTCTTTGTGTTTAGTATTTATTTAACAAGAATAAGAGTTATATACATGGTCCATCCTTGATCATTCTTTTTTGTTTCTAAGAGCAATCAAGCTGATACCAAATGTCAACTTCATTTAGCGGCACACAACTTAAACATAGATAACAATGAAAAAACAGATCAGAATACACTGCAGTGTAGTCATCCTTTGTTGGCGGAACCGTTGGCGAAACATGCTTCAGGTACCCTAGCACAGAACGTATAGAAAAGCATGTCGTATAATTTACGAATATGTCTTAGACAAAACAAATTAAGTTTAATCTCGAAGTTAAAAACTATTATGACCAAATAACAAAAAAATATATCAAATGCATGGACACAGATGTAGAAGACTTTTCCGCTTTGACGACAATACGTTAACGAACGTAAAAGGTCCAGCGATTCCTTTTTGCGTGTTGTCTAAAATCTGGTTTCAGGTATCTGGTATTTAATCTTTGTCGTCATTATCTCCTTTCATACTAGTCTGCTACACTCCCTGTGAGTGTGCCCTGCATCAAAAATCTCGCATTAGATGTGTCTCAACCAATATTGAAGTGCTTAGGATCGTAGTTTTATATTTACCAGTAAAACACCATCGTTTAAAATTAATTGATCTTTAATCGGGATTTAAAGCAGTCACACGATTTATGTGACACTTACTTAAATAATAAATACTGAGAAGATAAGTGTCTTTATATATCAAATGCATGGACACAGATGTAAAAGACTCATCCGCTATGACGGCAATACGTTAACGAACGTAAAAGGTCCAGCGATACCTGTTTGCGTGTTGTCTGAAACAAACATTGCAGTATACACTTGCTTATAAACTAGGTTTATCCGAGACAAAGAAAGCGATTCAACTAAGATATTTGGAAAGCAGTTCATGAAGTATTGTTTTCTGTAACAAATACTTGATTTAACGTATTCCTGTCATTCTGGTATGATTTGATTTGCCATTTCCGGAAGTAACAAATGACCATATTCTGGCTGATTTAAGTGGGTCCGCTGGGGTCAAAGCAGGGATATCGAATTGATCATCCGATAGTTCTGCCTAATAATGGGATGATGAAACCCGGTTTGGCATCTTGATCAGTTAAACTGAGTATTTTATTTGAAATACCTAAAATATGAATTTCAAGCTTCATCAGCGCAAGAATGGGCTGGCGCTGACAAACTCTTTCATACACACACAACAGCTATATACATGTAGTATTTTTTTTTAAATTATGATTTCTCAAATGGCATGCTTAATAAATAAACACACTCTTTTCGAAAATGACAATAGGATGATTCTTACGGATATAAAACGGTAAACTGATCTCTTCATTTATTTTGTATAGATACGAATGCTCTTTGTTCAGATAAAAATGCAAATCGCGGGTCCCATCATCAGTCAAAACGTTATAGATTTTCGACGCAAGCACGACTCAAAATATTGAGTTTGTGTTCCAGAATTCTACAGTAAGGTGAAAGACGTCTAACCACCAACATGTAAATCATTAGTGTCCACTTAGTTCTATTTATGTTACAAAATAACAATGCACGGATCGGGCATTCGATCTGGAATAGGCGACGCATGTGGAATACAAATAAACCATAGACATTTTCGTTGTTGATGATAATTTGAAATACAAGTACACCTGACTAGACGTAAATAGACATTTGTTTAGATTGTTTACTTCATATCACAACTGTTGGGAAGAAAATGGGTTTTGTATTAGTGAAACAGTGATGTATATTTCTTGTAATGGAAGCGTTGAAGTCATAAAATGATAAATATATTTTATTAAAAATAATACAGAAGTAAAATAATGCAAACGCACGATTTCGTTAAAAATCAATATCCTCCCTTTTCTTTACTTGTCCTCAGTTCGTATGATAAATTTTATCATAAACACAAAGTACGCAGGTTGTCACCTGACGCTAGTAACCATAATCCATTGAATTAATCATGAATGGTAGTTGGGGGAACTCTCCATTGTATGATTACAACTATGAAATTCTGAATAAAAAATAATTTAATTTAATAACAGAGTAGTCAACATATATATGTCATACAGTTAACAGCATAGCAGAAAAAAAGTTATATAAATATATGTTTAAACCATGACTAAGTTGCTGCGTGCCAGGATCTTATTGAAAATATTTGCAATGTGTTGTGAGTGTTGATAATCAATAAAAACTAAGGTGCATTCGCACATTATGAAGTGCAAGAAAGTGTCTAAAGAGAAATGTGCCTTTCCCCAATTTCCAAACCCTCCACTTTCTGTACTCTCTAATACACCAATACATTAGATTATACCAAATGCACCGTTATTTATGATCAAGAATGACATACATAACATTATTATTAACAGAGAGCTCTGAGTGAATTGAAAACAATTGTTTAATTTCGTCATATCGTTTATCTTGCACGCAAGCAGTAATAAAGTGTGAAATGTCTGAAGGTAAAATAAGACATATTTTAGGCGCTATATTTACGTATTTCCAATCTATAGATAAATGTATTGCGTAGCTTGTTTGGTAAATTATTGCCATTTCAAATTCGTTCAGACACAAACATACGAGGGGAAGTAGATCTATCTTCCTATTCTTTCCCTAAATGTCAATTGGTAGACTGTCTGAAATGGAATGAATGCAAAGTTAAAAACAGTATAAACAGAAAAGATCGAGAACCAGAATTTTCTTTATTAAACGTTGGCATTGTGTACAATGTTACAAATGTCTGCCTGTTGTATTACTTTAGTACCAAAATGAGTATAACACCAACATAAACGAGTGGAATGCATATGTGCACTTTTTTATTCTCATGAAATAAAAGTTAAGTATAAGTAATATTAAAACAACATTTTATGTAAAATGTCGTGTAATTGTGTCGTGTAACATTGTCTCTGAAACTATAAAATCTCTATGAGTTTTCGGGATACAAGGTCAAAGGTCAAGGTCACACAGGCATGTATGCATTTATTATTTTAAGCTCAGTATCTTTACCAAAATTGAATTTAAGGAACTTATTTTTATATGTACAATTATTTATTTATTTATTTGAGCAAAAATTGAATGTCGTCGTTCGCCGTGCCTTATAATATTCACTTAAGTATTTTCTAGTCTGCACGTGAGTGCCCCCGTCTCGTACAACAATAAAGTCCCTTCAACGGATGAACAAGTTATACTGTAGAGTGTTACCACACTGTTAGAAAATCTTACACAAAGGACAAAGTGTTTAGGTGTGCACTATTCCATGTTCTTGATAAACATGTAATTTAAGTCAATTGTTACAAGGAAAGAGTACTTATTCAGACAATCAAACGCATAGTCTACATCAAAAACTGCATCTAGGAGATTATATGGTGTTGATGTAATCCAACATGCCATTTTGTAAGCATATTAGCTTATGAAGTCACCAACGATTACCAGAAATTATAAGAATACACTATTTTCTAAGTTAAAGATGCTAGGTCTGTATCTTTATATCCTTTAATTCGGGCCCAACTCTTGCAATATGTTCAGTTTACTAAATAAAGTAACATTGCAAAAGAAATTGCAATATTTAGAGACAAATAATATGCTTTTGGACAAAGTGTAACAACAAAACAAAAAATCAAACATAAAACCCTTGCCGGAGCCGGGAATTGAACCCGGGACCTCTTGCACCCAAAGCGAATGCGTTACCTTTGCACTACGGAGTCCAATAAGAGTATCGATTGTAGTCAAGAGTTTTAACTGTTTCGACGCAATGGGTCGAAACGTAAATAAACAAAGCTGAATTTGTGGGCCACACATTTTCAACAAATTCATTTTTTTCTGAAATATTTTTACATTAGTGAATAACTATATTGAGCAGTTTCTCATGTTTACGGGAGTAGGTTACACTGCTTAAATATGGTTAAAATGTAAGATGTAAACGAGTATGACCTAAGCGATACAGACATAGCATCTTTAAACACTTAAACTTGATTTCTAAGATATATGTATTCTTTTTCGTGACAATCTATACAAATACGGGAAATGGTCCTCTTTGGATAAAATGCAATATTTAAGATTTTGATCCATAGTTTACTTAACCTCACCTACCCTACATAAAACTAATCAGTCCTAATATAAGCTATTTAAAATTGGATTTTCTCAATTGTATTTTGATCAATTTGCATTAAATAAATAACTCCCGTTATGTTTCACAGGATATTTATGATGATCTTAATTAAACAATCTACCTAGAGCACTTTTCATTTTCACAAATTTTGTTGAGAAACTGACAAACGTATGGGAACGAGGTGTTTATCGCCTTAATACAGTGATAGGAAGATTAATATTCTTAACCACTTCCTTGGAGTCTCTGTGTTTTTATTCGTTGTGATTTCATTAGCCGCCAATTCATCTATCAGATTTACGAATGTTTCGGCATTCTCGTTAAATAATTTACTTTACTGTATGTAAATACATATCGCCCGAAAGGCATATTAAATATGCAATGCTATTTAACCAATTTCTTAGTTGATGAATGGATTTCGATGTTGTTTACGAACTTGACAGCTTTCTTTGATGAACTAATGCAATAACAGATAATTAATCAGGTAGGCGAAACATAAATATGTAAAACAAAAAAGTATAAGACGTTTTAACAACTACATGTATTGCAAATAATGCAAATGCGAGACATTCCCAATAAAACATTTCTTTGTTTGCAAGAAGGGCGCTAATCATCATATAATTAAATTATTATTTTAATAGAAGTATGGGAAAACAGCCTTGGTTTTATTGAAGCTGTTCATCAGTTGTAATGATGGATGGCAAACCACTAACGCCACCGAGAGCATGGGTGAATCCCTATGATCAAATGTAAATATACAATCCATGACCCCAGAGGACCAGAAAACCATAACTATTTTAGTTATTACATTATATATTTAAATCTTAATAAAAATGACAGTTATCAAATTGTGTTTGTTATACTGGAAAAAAGCGATTGTGTCAAGTTCGCATCATAATTGTTATAGGAATTATGGTACAACATATATTATAATCAACAAGATTATCAATGGACGCCGAAGAATAAATTTTACAATGTACAACAGTAACAGAATCCCTTGGTACAATGAATAAAGCAACGATTATGATTTTATTATAGTTGTTATGCAATTGAATGTCAATAGTTGACATAAATAAAGCATATTAATATATTCTTGATTGTTGTATAAGAGTTGCCAGAAGGGACAGGGTGCTGTTACAACAGAAACAGAACAATGTTTGTAAACGTGTATATAATTAATACGATTATCATATCTTAAGTTGTTGCTTTTTTATATTTCATATGAAATAACATAATATCGTAACTTTTCATTTAACCATGATGAAATGCAACATAAATATTTACTACGACTGCTATCGTACATGTGTTAACAATCGGTGCAGTAATTTAACATGAGTTTAAGTTTCAAACGAAGAACGCCCACAAACTTCAATTAACCCTTTCTTTCTATCAAAGGATCTCTTATTGAATATTGGACTATTTTTGAAACCTAAAACGGGCTCAGTAACATTGTTTTCCTAGCATAACGTCCGTGTGCCTCTCTAGACACGCTTTGATAATATTTGTGAAGAATTGCATTGTAACTTGTTTTCTCTGTTAATAAACACCAGCTAAGACAATACCAATTTCACAGCTGGCCGTGTTCTTCACATTTAAATTTTGTGTATCTTAACATGAAGAATCCCTTTAAAAGAGTTTCATTTTAGAATCAGGATGTTTTGAGACACTTGAGCTTATCGCTTAAATCAGTCAAAACACATTCATATTTTAAATTGCTTTTTATGTTTTTCTGTTTTCCGTAATACAATATAAAACTTTTTGCGGCCTGCTATGTGATATTGATTTTCAAGCATAATCGATATGGTAAAATTTCCTCAGCTGTTAACGTTATTTTGAATTACTCCTCTGTAAGAACGTTTTTACAAAGTACCCTAACTCCTTTGTGTTTAGTATGATCGAAACAGTAACTGTTGACAACAATTTAGTACATGAATATTAAAGGTTTATATCTTCTATCATTTCATTGTGTCTCTAAGATTAATCAAAATGTCACCTAATGTCAACTCCATATAACGGTACCCACCAAAACATATAATTGAAATCAAGATGAAAAACAAACACATATGTAAACAACACTGCGATGGCACTGTTACAGAGTAAGTCGATCTGGCCTACCGTATTTCAATATTGCTAATACAATAATAGACAAAGTAATGTAAAATTCAAAAGTTTAAAATCATTTCACAATATCTTTACAAGGAGAGATCCTATGGAAAAACGTTGGATTACATTTATTTACAATCGTTCTTTTAGAAGAGTATTTCTTTAAATATTTTATATTTGCGCTCTAACCCTTCTGAAGTTCATTTATGGGACATAAAAGAAACAAGAGTAAATGGATTGAAAATGGCTAGCAAAAATTGCCAACCGGAATTTATTATGTTACATGTAGTTGCT
>Ga0224511_10005274_pt1 | contig 10081 bp, 7 predicted proteins | sample SF_May12_sed_USG_2_FD_169988 | JGI IMG/M metagenome (GOLD analysis project Ga0224511, IMG submission 169988) | Sediment microbial communities from San Francisco Bay, California, United States - SF_May12_sed_USGS_8_1 | ecosystem: Environmental > Aquatic > Marine > Sediment | place: USA... | reverse complement strand
CGCCCGTACGATATGTGACCACGCAAAAGAAAATTATTAAAAATCGTCCGGTGCCCGGGCGATTATCAAATTCGCCGGTGATGTGCAAATCGCTGAAATCGTACGATGTCAGTTTTATTTGTGACCGTAGCATAAATAAGATAAAAGCTTGTAAAATAGTCTGTTCATTTTTGCTTAACATCTTCCACAATCTTCCAATATAGAGGTGAACCCTCTTATTATTCGGTCTTTTGAGAACGAAAGTTCCCTTTTGTTCCAAGAAATATTCATATATCGAAAATATAAGTGTTATTGTATGAGTATCATTTTCATGCAAAAGCTAGGGAAATGTTGGCGAAAATGAAAGTAAAGATGGAGCAACTTCATGAAGTGCTGACACAAGTAGAACTTGTTTTATCTTAACTTTTACTTTTAACAAAACAAACGCTTTTATACTGTAAACCATACACACTGTACTTAATTTTACTTTATATATTAGGCTCTATGTTTCATCGCATTACAATCGTATATAATAATAATAAACAGTTTTGAAAATTGAGTTGTTATGGTTTGTACAAGGAAGTACTCATACTGGTCGTTTTACCCTTCAAAAATATATGTTTTGAAGGAGTCAAGTGGAAAGTCATTAAGGAAATAAATGGTTGGAAAATGTATACAAAAGAGTTAAAATACATGTACATTGTAGTTTAAAATACATGCAGCGATTACTTGCAAACAAATTATCGCTTCATTATGGATTGGGTACCAAGCGAAACTTTAGAGATTTAGAATGGTCGCTGTTTCTGACTTTTTTGTTGGCTTTTCTTATATTCATGCACGTTACAAAACATCAAAAGATCCCTAAAACCCAGTAGATGCAACTTATAAACCACTAACGGTTCCAGGGTTGGCGCACCCGGCACCCCCCCCCCTCCATAACGTTTAATGCCCAAAGCGCTTTAAAATTTCCTGATTTTCTTTTGGCTTGCGATTAATTTTTGATTTGTTTAAATACGACTTAACCTGCACAGCATTCAATAACGTGTTCTATATAACCGTCAACACTTATATCCAACGCAATGTGCGCTTCTTTTAAATTGAGGTTTCTAAGTCTTAAATATATTAAAAACTAACAAACAACTAAGACGTGTATGTGGCGGGTGAATTGCATACATACTATTGTATTCACTAACAGATCCGGGGGGTAGATAATTTACCACTGACCAATATTTTTAAAAAATCTTGTTTTTATCCAACTTTTTTATGACATACTTGCTGATAATTTGACCTAGTTCACGTTCGACAATTCCGCCGTAAGGACTTCCTAAAAGGTATATACGAGTATGTTTGGTTAAAACGATTATGATATAACACCATTTATAATATTTGTTTATGCTGTGATGTGATATTTATCAAAAACTACAAAATCAACTAGTTTTAAACTTTATATTTTACTAATCTTTATTCGCTGTGTTTTTGTATGCAACAGGTAAATGAATGTGTTATGGTTAGGTCGTTTTTATACATATGTTTTGTTTTATTTTGAAGTAAAAGTGTGTAATAAATGTCTTGTTGTTAAAAACAGCGGTTGTGCTTGATTATACCATTGTTTATATGACCTCTGATAACAGAAAATAAACATTTACCACTTGACCCGCAACTGTCAAGCGTGACCCGCAACTGTCAAATTAACAGCAGACAGTTGGATACTCTAAATATTTTCAAATTCAAAGAATTCCTAAATTTTATCATAGTAAAAATGAATTATGTGTTGAACAATTTATGCAGTTTTGTTTCTCCAAACATTCGTTTCAAAGAGACACGCTTCGTTAATTTCTTTACTGACCCGGAACTGTCGAGTTCACTGTATTATGTATTATCAATAGTAAAAGTTGCATGATAACACAATGGGTTACTTCAACTTTGTTGCGACATGTACAGGTCATTAGTAAAAAAACATGTATTCATTATTGTTATGATATTCTAACGTTAATTTTAATCTCAATGTCATAAATTGTGAGTGTTTTTTTCGCTCGCTAAGGTCGCGATTATGGTGTTTACATTTATAAATAATATAACCAGAAGTATTGTAATTGATATTAAATGAAAGGCAAGGTAAAGAGTGAAACACTGGTTGGACCTCCCCCCCCCCCCCGTTGAAAAAGTTACGCCCCTAAGATCAAATCCTGGAGATCCGCCACTGTAAACACTCGTCCGCGCGTTGTTAGATAACGTTGTCTTGGTTCAATAGTAATACATAAATAAACAAACTTTGTAATCCTATTTAACATGTCATATTTTGTGCACTTTCTACAGTGCCGTAACCTCTTTAACTGCATGTATGTAACATTATCGAACTGGTGTTAATATAAAAGCCTTTATACTTTTAAGGCCGCCTTAAACCTTTTAATAGGCTGCGTTCTGAATGGCTTTGTAATTAATATTTATCTTGTTAAACTACACCGTGTTTGCGTATGTACTAAAAAGTCCCAACCTAGTTGGGACAAGTATAAATAGCAAGGCCACTAGAGTTTAAAGCATTCTTGTTCTACTGCCGACCAATCCTCTACTATTTAGCGCGTCATTGAAAGTACTGTATTTCCCAATCTGATTTGTAAAGAAGTTTATACCGGTACGTCTTATGACTGTAATCGGCATGACATTCTTTTTCTAAATTTTAGGACTTAAAGAGACAGTGATCGTTTAAGCGCATTGAAAGGGAATAGTTATACACAAGTATTATAAGCGCAACATAAATGAAAATTCAACAGGAACAGAGGCTGACAAGTGTCCATCAATTTGAGCGCTCTGTGGACTTCGAAACACAGTTGAAAGGTTCTGTTGGTGCCAGAAACATGGGACTGGAGTTCGTCGGAGCGTACAATCAACAATACGAGTACCTTCAAGAACGGAGCCAAGCGCTCGAGCGATACATGGAACGCCTCCTTCGGGATTACTTGGACGCTTATCGAAGGACGGGAATGGCCGGCGTGGTCAAGAAAATATTATGACCGGTACATTTACCATATGTAGCATTTTATTCCTTATTGTCATATTTTTATGAAGCATTTACCTTTTAATGATATATTGTTATGTTTCCGTTAATCCCACACTAATATTTATTCTTGTAAAATGTTTACCAGTTTTAAGAGAAGGGTTGTTTTATTCATATCACCTTAAAAAGACAACTTATGTTCTATTTTATAAAGGCTTTTATTTTTCAACCTATGACTTCAGATATTACGTGCCAAGAAGATTAGAAAACCACTGACGAGCAGGACTCGTTATTTGCCAGATCTCAAAACTCCCGCGTCGGATGAAGGTTCGGATCTGCCAGACCGTCTCCGGCTTATCGGAACCAGACGACTTTTATTGGATACTCAAAGTTGTATATAGGTGTAGACATGCCCTCAAGTGGACGCTATATTTCGGCTATGGCTCTACATTATGATATTATATAGACTTAACCGAACGAACACTGATCGCTCATTTAAGAAATGACAGACTCTTTAAAAGTTATTATGCACATCCAAGAACTAAACTGAGAAGTATCTACTGGACGACGATGTGTTCTATCATGACCATAAAGGCACTTGACTTGTGCTTATTGAAAATGGTAAAATGTATACATTGTTCTGTACCAATGTTTCTTTTAAATCATGTTTTTAGAGTTACCTTAGAAACCCATGGGGTTCTGTATTTTTTAGACTGTGACAATCATTTTAAAATAACTGTTTCCCCTTCAACCAAAAATGCATACAGTTGATCTGTATTAAATACTTGTTATACCTGCTGTAATGTACAAATGTATCGCGCTGACGCTTTGGATTTGTACAGAAAGGGACTATGTGCAATTTTTGTTATGAAATATGTTTTCTTTGTTTGAGTGAGAAGACAAAATGTACTCGAAGAAAATGTGTGAGATTAATATATAGAATCTACAAAAATAAATTAATTGACAAAGTATGTCTCTGTTGGTCTTTCAATTCAGTAACGCACTTTGATTTTAACAATAACTATGAAGTTGTACAGTTTATTTCAAATAACGGCTGTATTTGCATAATTGGTAATGGTCGCTACATAGTTGACTATTAAAAAGCGTTTTACTAGTGCTTGCTGCATGTGAATAAGAGTGTTGTGATAAAAACAGCAACAACATCAAATTATTACATAGTACAATTGTGCTTTGATTGAACTGGTTTTTACGTTGCGTCATACCGTTCAATAATGGTGTAGAAGTTTAACAACGTGAACACTGTCGTTTGCGGTTTGTACATTGCCGTTACGTAGATTTAGTTATGTTCTTTGATTTATAGATCATCATGCGGTAGCCAATCATGAACATGTTTAACATTTCATTCATAGAAAACAATATTCATTAATTTTGAAATTGCTAGACATAAGGCCATGCCAAATTGGAATTCTGTTAAGCGTCAACTCAAGTTTGACAAATCTAGGTACCTATTCACAAAAACACACAAACCGAAAACGAAAATACAAATGTTTTACGACAAAAAAATGCATTATAAATATATTATGCATTATACAGCGGTGGCTAACTTTTCATTGCAATTTTTTACATTAATATTTCCCGGGACTGGGTGTTTCTCTTTCTATATATATATATATATATCATCGTAATATGTAACAATGGTCTGAAGTATTTACATTTACTACTTTTAGCATTCATGACTTACAACATATAATAAAATGTGTGTTTTCACGTAAAATATCTAAATTGTTAGTCAGAAGTAATTGTGAAGTAAATCAATTATAATGAGAATACTTATACTTCCATACAATGTGGACTATGTCTATGTATATGGACAGTACATGTTCTACAATCATGTGTAATGATAACAGTGTCATGTACCATAAACCAATGCATGAACTTTATTACACTGGTAATACTATAATAATAGAATTAAACAGTATATAAATGGCACACGTGAGACAAAATACTTTGGAGATCTATGTTGCAAAATATCAATAAACATAAGTACATGTAAAAGTAACATGTCCATCCTAACTAGTAACACATAAATAAGTATTTGGTAGTCTATGAATGCTTATAGTTTTAGTTTAAGTATAGTTATTTTTTATGAATCCCAGAACATCAGAATTATATAAGATAATTTACCAAACAAATTTGTGTTTTTTATTGGACTGAGGACTCTAGAACCTACGCGCACGCGGACGCTTAACAGAATTCCTTTTTGGCATAGCCTAATGTTTAAAAAAACGGAGATATTTGGGAAGAAGTAGGGAGGACATAAAACCCACATGTATATACGTTGTAAACCAACACATTAATTCCCTTAAGAACTACACTAATAGATAATTGTATTTTACTGATTGTCCCAACCAGTTTTGGTCAGTAAAAATAGTTGTCGGTTAAGGAGAAACGAGCGTAACAATTATTTTATCCTGACCTAATGATGTATCACTTAACCTTGTAACCCGGGCGCGTCAGAATATATTTATACATAAATTAAGTTTATGCGTCTAATGTCACATTTTGTTTGTCACAGTCGTGAAAAATTAATGTAGTTTTAATGTATTACTAACTACCAAATAAAGACAAAATAATTTACTGTAGTTTACTGTAGTCATTTTATGTATATTTTTGCTAGAAGAAAAAGTGTTAGAAACTTCGTCGCATCTGTTTTTTCTCGGCACATTTCATGTTAATTTTAACTTTGTATACTAAGAACATAGTTGTATTACTTATTTTTCAACAAATTAGAGACAAAAGGCCAAAATGGCTTCATCTGAATCCAGGAAAGGCGTTTAACATTACACATTATGCTTATTTGACAAAACGATACGGTTACATAAAACCTCACAATTTTGGTGATATTTTGGGAATAGAGTCACATTAACTGACTTTGTGTCACAATATTTCCTTTCATTCGCATACATAGCTGCCTATATTTAAAGAATGAAGATGAAATTTTATGAGACGTAAAGTAGACAAGCTGAGGAAAATATTCACATTGAGTATATTATCTGTATACCTACGGTATATACGGTACCCATTTCCTCTCCTTTCTTATAGAAAAAAGAGCCTATGAATATCGTATGAATAAGTTTAAAATTATGAAATACAATGTATATTTTAAACGTTTGCAACCAGATGACAGCTTATTGTTAGTACTGCATATTTTGTTGTTGTTTTTTCTCTAAAGCCAGCCCTTTTAAAGTACATCAGTTTTATAAGCATTGCGCTGTTTTGAGAGATTCGACAAGAATTTGATAGTTCAAGCATTGTGCGACATATAAAATTTATATGTGAATGTAGTCTAAATAATTACGTTTCTTGAAATGACATTATGATAAGGTGTAAGGAAGTTTCATATGTATAGATCCACAGCTGGCTAGTATCCCTATAATCTGTTAATATTAATATTAATAATAGAGTACAGTAAGACTTTCACCACAACCAAGTTGCTTACAATAGGACACGTGCCAATCTTTGTGGTTAAATCTAGTAATATTTAAATGAATGGTTTTGGTTATGGTTCTATCAATTGCGTTCACGAGGTTACATTTACATTTTGGTTTGAAGTGGCACTCTTTACTGTTCGAAAACAATCGTAAGCTAGTTCGGGTGTTTGCGGTTGTTTACTCGGTAGTCGAATATTGGATTTTATCTTATAAATGTTAAAGCTGTCCTATAAAAGTGGTTCAAAATAAAAACGCATATATCGGGAATTGAACGGAAAGAGTCCGCGTGACGGCGTATCACCTATACCACAGAGCTAATGATGATATACTTCAAACCTGTTCACTAATCTACCATAAACATGATCAAGCTACACGAAATTACATGGGCGACCTGTTTTAAAGCCAATTTGATAAGTTGATTTCTATTTATAACCTCGGCTGTTTACGGAATATGCATGAGTGCCACTTCAAACTTTTACAATACCCGTAATCTATGTTATTCTTGTATAGCCTGCGTCATACGCCATATAACAGTATTTACACAAGCACTGAGCGGGATAGGTTTTATGTATTCGCGTGAAAAGCAAAGGCCGTCGTCGGCGACACGGCCGTACGGGCCGCACCACGCGTTAGGCCGATCATGACATACACGAACGTAATAATTTTTTATTTAAAAGTCAGCTCATTTAACGCAAGGTCTGTAAACAAATGTAGATTTTACCTTTCATACACATTATAACATATTAAGAATTATAGAAACTATAGAATACATTTGCTCTTCACGCCGTGTATCGAGTCCAGAAATGTCTACGGCACGTTGCTGCGGCCATAAAAACCGCACAGTCTCTGATCCTTTGATTGGACCATCTGATGGTGCTTCATATTCACAATGATAGAACAGACAAACTTTACCATATTGATGGAAATTGGCCTATAGTGTTAAAACACTGGACTGCCGACCCAGAAATTGTGCGTTCAATCCCCCGCTACCCAAACTAAAATTACTAAAAGATACGTACTGGTTCTTGTTAGGAAAAATGTTCCCGTGTATCAGTGCTATACACTGTACACGGTAATGTACCTGGTTTGTCATGTGTGATGGGCGCTCCAGTATCTTGTACTATGGGTCGCTATATGTATGCCCGGATGCCGAATGGGAATGTCAAAGTGCGTCGAAAAAATAAAACGCTCCTATCCAACCCCTAACAAACTTGACATAAAACAGGTCGCAACTATGGTGGCTGATGTATGCCATGTCGTATAAACGTGTTTTCGGGGCGAAAACGCGAAAGGTCGCCACGCGATAACCCGCCAAAAGGTGATTTTGTCGGGTTTTCGCATGGCGACCTTTCGCCTTGCCAGGCAAAGATACGACAAACGGTAGCCGAAAACGCAACGCATGGAATGTCGCGTACTTTCGTGTGGCGGGGCGAAAGGTCGCCATGCGAAAACACGAAAAAGTCACCAGTTGGCGGGTTTTCGCGTGGCGACCTTTCGCCCCGCCAGGCAAAGATACGACAAACAGGAGGCAAAAAGGCGAGGCATGAAGTGTCGTATTTTCGCGTTGCGGGGCGAAAGGTCGCCATGCGAAAACACGAAAAAGTCAACATTTGGCGAGTTTTCGCGTGGCGCCTTTTCGCCTTTTCGCCCCGAAAACACGATTACACGACATGGCACAAATCAGCCACCATACGCAACAGTGTTTTGCGGGTCGAGGAAATTTCATCAGTGCAATTTTGGGGCGTTCCACTGAATCCGCATCGCATTTCTAGCGCAACACTTTTCAAATTCGAATATCTCAAAAATGGTATAAGAAACAAGTTTCGAACTTTCAACATTATCAATCGCAAATGTCATATTGAAAGCGGCAATTAATAACACGAAAACAAAATGTTATGGTTATTATTTAAAACAAAAACATCTTTGCAAAATGGCTAAAACGGATAATAAATCATGTTTTGCTTTCACATCGTATATTGTCGTGAAGAACATGAATGAAAACTGTTCATTGTAGGACCCTGCTCCTATTCCGTTCTACTTCAGCGTGCTTAAAGCGACGGAAGTTGTGTGGCCATATGTGAGAACTGGAACAACTATGTTACTGGGTTTCCGTCTGCAGCAGTAAGTTTCCGCCTTGTGGTGGGGCTGGCCTGGCCATGTGACCACACGCTCGCACTTCACGCGATCTGTAGGGGCTTTCAAACACGCATTGATCCACTTTAAAGTGTCGTCTCTCTTTAGCTGTGTATTATAAACACAATGACAAGAATAATAACTCAGACTTATTAGAAGACAAACATGTACACAAATGACAAGGCCATTATGGCACATAATAAGGTAGACTAAATATAATCTAATGGCGTAAATGGTCAATATATACATGCGCACGTATTTTTTTGTGTGTTTCCGCCTAAAAGCTGTGTTTAACTGTTTATGGTGAGATTTAAAAGAATTTACCTATTGTAAGAACTAGGAAATTTGGAAAATACTGTATTAATTAATGATTTTAAATGAGACATTGTCGAGCGTTCATAAAGAATCATACTGTTTGCGTAATTATATAGGGGACAAAATTTCCTTTCAATTGATGTATAATTCGTTATAGTCTGTTGGGTTTTAAATTCTGCATCAGATCTATAAATGCGACATAGTGAGTAAAATTGCAACTAGCTCCAACTTACGACGTCGCGTCATACTATTTTATGTATGTGTCTTACGCATATTTGTACTGTTAATAGTTTGACAATTTGTCATATTAAGCTTACTGCTTTGAGATACATTACAAATATAATAAATTTCATACACATATGAATACAGCCAACTTTGTGTTGTGCCTCGCATGTATTATATTTTTGCCCAGTCTGTGTGCATTTTTAACTGATTTGACGATATATTTCTCATTTCATTGGTTGGTCCAGGATTTGACCATAAAGGGGGTGGGGACTTAACTTTTTTTCGGGGAGGGTGGTGGGTGAGGGTCGAACCAGTGGTTCCCTACTTGCCCTGTTATCAAGAAAATTATTTAATCTTTACAAAACATGTGCTTAATTTATTTGTTTACGTTATAGATGTAACTGCGAGCGCAGCGAGCGAAGAAACACTCGTAAAATGAGTATTGTGCTTAAAACATTACAAACCCATCAATTCGTTCAACGATTATTCAACTAAATATCTGTAGATGTTACAAGAAATATTTTATTATGTACTTTATATAGTCAAAGGTAAATACACTAATAGGTCGGCGACCGACAGGGGAGGCGCGCGCCAGTTCCCCCCCCCTTTCCTTGATCCTCTCGTGCATTTTGCCTTACTTTTATAAACTTTGCATATCGGTCATTTGCGCAAAAGTTGCTCTCATGTCGATAACGGCCGCGAATACGTCATTCACCTCTCCACGCATATTGCGACAACATTGTTAACCTTGTTAGTATTATCGTTTCTTCGTTGTGTGAAATATATGTGTGCCAAACACATTGCCTAATCGCGTTAAATGTATGGTACGATTTAGCAGCAGAGCTAGTTCATTAACACGCCTGCACATCGATCCCCTCTATCTCCGCGGTGCTACGCTTAAAATGAGGAGATCGACTTCCGGTGCTAGAGGGAATGTTGTGAATTGATGAAAAACAAGGTAAGTGGTCATTTATTTTTTCCA
>Ga0224511_10005273_pt1 | contig 10082 bp, 7 predicted proteins | sample SF_May12_sed_USG_2_FD_169988 | JGI IMG/M metagenome (GOLD analysis project Ga0224511, IMG submission 169988) | Sediment microbial communities from San Francisco Bay, California, United States - SF_May12_sed_USGS_8_1 | ecosystem: Environmental > Aquatic > Marine > Sediment | place: USA... | reverse complement strand
CACCTGCAAAAGATTTTTCCAAACATCAGCGTGTAAGCCGAAAAATCAATGCGAACATCAGCAGCTCTGGATTAATTTCCTATCTTGAGGCCCAATTCTGTTGCGTCGATGATCTGAAAAGTATGTTACCGAGGGCTCTAAGTATGCACATTGGCTAGGGCTATATCTAAGCTTTCGGTTGAGCTGGGTATTAGGCTCATTAGTTTATAGTAGGCTTCAGAATCTGAAAACAAGTGAAGCCACCTTTGGCCATAGCCTAACCACTTTAATAAAACAAAATAAAACATGGGCATTTCACATGGATATCACGCATCGTTTTTTGTTACAGTTCCTGGTGTGAATGAATTTGCGGCGATGGGAGGAATATCCTCAGTAAGTAGCATCGGTCCCCTGGGATAGCAGGATAGCTCAGTGGTAGCGTACAGGGCTCGCAATCGTGAGAACCTGAGTTCGAATCCTAGTTATGGTAGATTCTCGCAGTGAGTGTGAGCTGCTCACTTTACCCCGAGCTCTAGTACCAGTCATGAAGGGCTCCCAGATTAAGTTCTTCAGATCCTAATCTAAGCTCACTACGAGGTGGAGAATTGATACTGACCTTTTGAAGTCTTCTGCGCTAAGCGGTAACTGAACAATAAAAAATCTGGCAGCTTCACCACAAGAGTGAAGAGATCGTAAAAGAAAAAACAGAACCCCTATCCTGTGCCTGTACACACTCATAGGAAGAGATGTCACTGGTGCTGCAAGAGACTCCTTGATAAAGCTATCTTTATGTCAGATTCAGAACCTTTAAGTCAAGAGAATTGCTAGGTATTTTCGCTGATGCTTATTGAAAAATCCTTCCGATCGATATTAGTGCAATGACGATGGAAATTGTGTGGCTCCATAAGATTGAAACAAGATATTCGTTAGATGTCCGTCTCAAATTGTTTTGTTTTCAAGCAGGAAATTTAACCGCGAGCTACTCTAATAACTGTGGTAACACCCGATGGTTGTTTCAATACTCCTCAGATACCCGCGAGGTCTCTCTCTTCAAAGCTTTGAGTTGTGTCGATCCTCGATCGATTTTCATTGGCTGTGGCACCATATGGGCGTTTCTCGTTGACAATTCAATCATTAACGATCGTGCCTCGTCTAAACCTTGCAAATAATTCAGTCACGTACATTAATTCCTTGCTGTGGTAACAAAATACCCTGAGACTACTTCAATCACAGACACATGAGCCTTTGGATGTCATCATGGAATAACGAGCCGTACTGAAGAAATTCTCTTGGGTCAAAACAAAGTGACAAGATGGTTCATTAATGCCACGCAAGTTCTGAAATGCAGTTGGTCAAAGAAAACAGAGTTGACAGACCTAATGCAAGCAGCTAACTTGTGTGAGGGTGGGTAATACTTTCTGGGACACTGTTCAGCGCAGACTCTGCGGCCTGGGGATTGCATATCCTACCTGATTTTGTAGACGTTTGATAGTGGGTCAGCAACGAACAACGGCAAGCTGCCGAAGGATATAGACCAGGATGACCTAACGATGGTACACGAACTTGGCAGTCTTACTCCGGCTCAGCTCGGTGACCGTGTGAGACAACTACAAAACCTTGCTTACCAACTGGGGCTTGAAGAAGGTAAATTAATCCATCCACGGAGAACTGGCGAGCAGCTGTTGCCGATTCTGGCAAGGAAGCGACTGCGCTGGGGTTTTAACATCAAGCCGCATCGCATTGTTGAGTCACGGCTGAAATCGAACATTGCTTGGACACTTCGGCCGAAGCTTCAATAGATTGTTTTCATAGTTCTTTATGCACTTTCGGAGTTGTGTTCCCCATTCCTGAAGGGAGGCAACTCTGCATTCATTGCAGCGATAGTGAGTGGTTTCTTTTCAAAAAGCGGATGTCTTTCACTCAAATAACTATGGCCCGAATGAGCCAATTAGAAAGAAAATGGGATCTAATCACTAAAACTTGGTAACCTAATAATCTGTACTCCCTCATAACATCAGGTACAACTCTAAATTGAGTGGAATATCGGAAAAAACTGAGGTCATAACAAGTGCTTTGCTGGATTTTCCCCTGCTCTAAATAGAGGCCGTCGGGTTCGGGCCTCTATCATTGCACATTAATGGCACTAACGCTTGCTGACAGAGTTGAAAACTGCACTCTGAAACCGTATCTCTATTTTTGTTGCATGTATTTTCTCTATTCAGACTTGTGTAACTACAAGTCTAGTATATACCCGCAAGAGATTTTGCCAAACATCACCGTGTAAGCGAGGAAATCAATGCAAACACCAACAGCTCTGTGTTAATTTCCTATCTCAAGGCCAACTCTGTTGTATCGTCGGTCTGAAAAGTGCATCGCCGAGGGCTCTAAGTATGCACAATGGCTAGGGCTATATCTGAGCCTGCATTTGAGCTAAGTATTGGGCCCATTTGTTCATGGTAGGCTTCAAAACCTGAAAACAAGTGAAGACACTTTTGGCCATGGATTAGTCTCTTTAACGAACTTCCTAGGCATGAGTTAGGAGTTAGGATAAGTGTGAGGAGCTCATGCTCACAACAGTGGCCCACCGTGACCCGGGGTTAAAGCAAGGTTTTCACGGTTGCAACCCCAGTGCTTCTACCACTGAGCTATCCCGCTATCTTTTACAGAACCTCATTCGTTAAGCACAGCTAGATCACAGACCTTTCTGTTGCAGCTCGCGAGATGACCCGTGGAAAATTCCTCAACATTTTGGAAAGAGGACGTCACCAGGGCATCGGATCGTGAGTGCTTTGGAGAGTCTAATCAATTCGCTGTTATGCAGTGACTATTTATCCCGCTATTTATCCATATGTCTGCTTACAATGAGTAACACCTGATTTCTGAATATTACACATTTGCTACAACACAAGCATGGGAAAGGTGTGGCCGCCAGTTCTGTGCCATTTTGTCACCGTTTGGTACACTAGTCAGTTCATGAAATGCTACACCTTGCACTTAGGTTTTTTTCGCTAATACATCTATCTATACATTGAATCAGGTCTGACTGAGCAGTGACTGAACTGAGCTTGTTGTGAGGTTTGAAGTGGATCGTTTTATCATTCAAACTTTTATTGTGATTTTCTCCTGGTCAGTTTCAGCTGTACGTGTCCTCACTTGCTTTTCATGTTTTGATTTAAACACAACAAACTCGCATGCTTTATTCATAATTATAATCTGGAACAGACAACCTTAAGTTTTGTTTAACTCCAAAATATTGGTTATATATTGCTAAGTGGCTTAGAGGTTTTATATTAAATGGATTATATAAAGTTATGGATAGAGGCCGGTGTGAAAGGAAAATATGCAGAGCTCGACCTATACTGAAAATCGGTATTCATGTCAGACATGATGCCTGCTTGCCTCAGTTGTGGTCTTGACAGAAAGCATTCCATGTGACTAAAGGTAGCAAAAATATAAAAAGTCATTTGTGCTGTAACACTGCCCTGCACATGCTGTCACTGGCCTCTGAAAAATATCTGACTATAGATGATGTGGTTTCTTTGAACTGAACACTTTGGACTGCTACATAGAATGTGTGATCGGTTTGGTTAATCTGTGATCATTTGTAGAGTGAATCCCACAGCTCATGCGATACACACAAAGAACCATCTGGTACCATGTGGCACTGACTCTTCTGTAAAGTGTGAATCGCCTTCAACAATCACCGCGAGCTCATTTGTCATCACTTCTCTAACCTCGCTTGTTGTTTGGCATAGTTTGGTGAAAGCCCGTATTTGTAATCTATGGATTGCGGGTTCCAGCCTCACTGCCAGCAGAGGGTGTATTCTGAAATGGACCTTTAGCTAGCCCATCACTTCAAATTCCTAGCACGGGTTCGAATTACCACAATAAAATTGGAGGTTCTAACCAGTGGATAAGGATCAAGACAACTCCACTGTTGTTAAGAATTCACCTCACCTCTCCCTTATCGAGAAAAATAGTCGAGTTCCGGCGGTTCATGTGTAAACGGACTTCCTTGGTCTCTGCTTTGAAAAAACTGCATGTATTGTCCGAGAATTCTGCACGGTTGGTGTATTGCTGAGTGATGCCATCTTTGAATGAGAATTGCATGGTTAGCATCCGTGTAAACACCCGCTAAATTGACGACCTAGACTTTGTTGGTTGAAAGAATGCATGCTCCTTAGATTAGAAGTCCGCTATCGAGTGAAATTTGTACATTCGCTCACTGACCTCCTTCCTTTTCCCCTGGCTTTCATTTTGTCCTGGTTGCTTTTTGGCCACCTCGGCTTTGCCATTTCTTGTGGTTGGTACAGGTTCAGGAGTTATGACATCACTGCTTGTGAAATATTACAATCCATACTACAATGGATACACCAAAAGATGTTAAAACAGGCTATAAAAGTGGTGTTAAATCAATGTTGGAGAAGTGAGAACTATGACAGTCCACATATGCAGCTAGGGTTCCGGTGTCCAACACAGCAGCTACTGCCTTCCTCGCGTCTTAAAGGGGTTATGACATGGGCAAACGTGACTTCACTTGTTTGTAGATTCTGAAGCTTACCATGAACAAATGGGCCCAATACCCAGTTCAAATGGAACCTTAGATATAGCCCTAATCAATGCGCATACTTAAAGCCCTCGACGACGTGCTGTTCAAACCGTTGACGCACCAGAATTGACCTCGAGATAGGAAATTAACACAGAGCTGTTGGTGTTTGCGTTAATTTCTCGGCTTACGCGCCGATGTCTGACAAATGCGTTTGCATGTGTATACTACTCTTCTCCAGTTCAGTGACGCGAGTCTGTGCTCGGTGCATGTACATTTTTCTACCACATCCTATTATTATGGATGTCTTACAGTGTAAGTATGTGTGTATCTAACTCTAACCAAGTCCGTGAGTGAGCAATTCTTTTGCAATAGGCATGAATAGCATGGATAGATTGGTATAGATTGGTATATTTGCAGATATTGCAAATTTATTCAAAAGAGATGCCAGACTGTATTGCCCCTGGATGCCGCCAGAGAGGCAGCGTCGCAAGTGTGGCTGGGGAGGTGGCCATGTTTGTGTGGCCAAGCCAGGAGAGGTATCCTTTGGCCCATGGTGGATGGAGCCGCTTCATGGCACTTGACCGGGTAGGATACACCCCATCAAAGCGGGGAGTGATTTGTAGCAGCCACTTCCGACTGGAGGCCACAAACTATCGCGAGCTCCAGGCGGAAGTGGAGAAATATGGCAAAGCAACCACGCAATACATCTAAAGCTTTGTATAAGCGTGTTGTGATTCCAGTCTTGCCGTGCATTTTTCTGCCTCATTGCATAAATTCAGTAATCCGCACTTATACGATAATGGGTAGCGGATAGCCAAAGTCCAAGCCATGTTTCTGCCAGGCTCCTGTAGCAATAGTCATCTCCTCACACGAGACCTTGCTCCTACCATTCCAAAACAAGCCATGGGGTTTAGATATCTCTACTATTGACACTGTATGGAAGCGCTGAGCCACAGTTTTGTATCGTCACCTTTATTTGTAGCCTACAGCTGAAGGACAAGGCAACAGCCTGCCCATGCTTTGTTGAGCGGCGATTCTTGCGGGCCTGAATTTTGGAGAAGCGGCTCCTCCCCACTGGTCGTTAACGGTCCGAAATGACGGATTTCGCTGCTGCAGCCGGTAATATATTTTACTCCATTTTCATGGCTCTGGTTAGAAATCTAAAAAACATACAAGTTTTAAACTGACAGGGACAAAGATTTAGGATGAGTGATTGTCCCCCTGATGAAAGTCCATTTTGATTCATTCTTCCTTCTAGCAGCTGGTAATGCTGAGAGCGAGCAGAAAGTTTACGAGAGCGAGGAAGACGAGGAGGAGGGTGAGGAGGTAGTAGAGGTTGACGAGAGTGGTGGTGGGGATGATGTTACTTCGCCTGGTTTTGATAAGACAGAGCTTTTGGGACAGCCAGACCCATCATCTACCACTCTGCTCAGCCAACCAAAGATTGTGGGGCGGGAGGATATTTTAATACTCCGGCTACTTATCCGCATGGTTTGCAAATTCAGTGAGTAGTATTACACTGGTAACTCAACCAGTTATTCAAAGCTATTGCAGGTCATGCAAAGCTAGCCAGTGGTTTGGAACACAAAGATTGTCGTATCGCTACAGCAGTTTTAGTATATTATTGCATTTTTAGATCAGCTCAACAGCATGTATCTATAAGTTTGACAAAAGACTACTTTCGAAATTCAGCTTAAAACCAGATAATTGGAGCGGTGGTAATATTTAGCCACAAGTGCGAATCATGTAGCAGCAATGAGTCATGGAGAAACGTTTCTCCACAGCTTGCAGGGACGGAGGTCTACCTACTGTTTTCTGCAGTGGTGCGGTGTACGGGATGCTACTGAGCCAGCTGTTCAGGTGAGCTGGTTGTTCCAGTACGCAATGATTTAGCTTTTCCTGCATGAGTCTAAAAAAATAAGTTGAAATTGTTTAATCAGGCTAATTTTCTTTGACAAGGTAATATTATTTTCATCTCGTTTCGTACAGAGTTGTCATTGCATACATGGAGTGGCTTGGCTCTCCACTAGGACATTTTTTCGTCACCAGAAGGTGTAGCTCCACAAAGCCATATGGGCAGGATGGGAGGCCGGTAAACTGGATTTCTTTCGCAAGAAGGGCGATGAAGAAACGATTATCGCAGGTGACACTCGGTTTGTTGAGAACTTTTCTTGCTATTACAGGCTTATAATGCCCCTCACCAGAACACCATAATCAAAGCCTGTACTTCATTTCAATATCAAACCTTGTCTTATAGCCAGCCTGGAAAGTGGGTGAGTATTGGCGTTTGGTGTGGTGTGGTGCAATACTTCATCAAAAAATTTGTGACTCCTAAACTTCTCATCCATACCATAATCACAGCACCTCTATCCTGGATACGGCGATTCCTCGCAACATAACACCAGCCATGCCAGCATCGCCTATCGCAAGCAAGTACCCCCTCAATGAACGGTGGGCACCATTGGCAGTGAATAGCACGAGAGCACCCCTACGAAGGAAACTACGCGACCAGCCCAAACTAGCCCGCAAAGCACAAAAAACCTAACGATCACCTAAAGGCTAAATGTTGCATCTGAGTAATCTTCATGCCTAGGACATACTTGCCAAGTCTCCCGCATTCTCCGGGACACTCCCAGGATTCAGGCTAATCTCCAGCACAACTCTCGACCTCCTGCAACCCTCCCGGGATTCAGTTTACCTGGTTGTTCCAGCAAAAAACAGTTAGAAATGTGTCAGAATTTCACTAATCTGCGCAGTTCACTCGCTGTTCAGCTACTTCAAGTTTTCGGAGTACATAGTAATTGCCTAGTTGTTCTCTTCGTACTGATGGTGAAATATATATTGATTACAAATGCAATGTCTTTGTACTCTTTCCCTATTTTGGAATCTCGCCTTTGATTAGCTCACGTTCACACATTCAGCCAATAGATGTCTAAATGACACAAGCATATATGTGACCTTGACCTGTATGTCTGCGAGCAGAATCTTTTTGAAGCTGAAAAGCAAAGCAGAAAGTAAAAACATTAGCTGTAAAATACTGCCTATTAGCTGTTTAGCTGCCATGTCTACAAAACCGAAATACTCGTGTAAATTTCAAAAAGAGTGAACAGAGTTTGATTTTGTCCAACCTAGTAGGTTAGGTGTGAATCATGTTTACTGCTCCTCTTGTGATACACTTGTACAGACTTTAGACTTACTACTGTGAGTGTAACTGTACTTAGTTTAGTGTTGCACTTGCAGCTGGGGGTAAGCATGATCAATGGGTAAGACACATCTCTCCCACACAAAAAAAGTGGCACAGAGTCACCCCCTCAGAAGTTTATGCCCTCCCAAGGATGCTGTAGATGGCCAAGTGAGTGAGTGAGACTCCGAGCCTGAGACTGAGAGGATAGGATTCATTGATGATTGATACATCATTACATGGACTCATAGACATAGAGCCACCGAATTACTAGTCACAATTACTACGTCTAGTCAAGGCTACTGAATAGCTGATGTTAATTAACTAGTCTAATCTAATGACTTCTTCTGACTCTTAAGTAGTTTCATTTTCAATCCATTCCTACTCATACAAGTGGCAGTGCGTATTTGCTAAGCCAAACCCCTGCACTTGTATAAAGGCACTTATTAACAGGTTTTACTTTTTTAAAGTGGTTTGAAGAAAACCCAAACCGTATATCTGTCATATTGAAGGTCGAACTGAAGTACTACTAGATGACTTGTTGATGAGACCAGTGAAGGCAGTCATCACTGTTCTATACATAATTGTGTCATCATGCTAATGCTGCCTTGCTTATGTGCACCTAGCATACTTGCCTAGTCTCTTGCAAAGTAGACTTATCTATAATAATGGACTAGTGTGTGGTATCAAATAGAATTTAAGGTTCCTCAACATCAGGCAATGCAAAGTCTTCCTTGTTTCAATCAATTACTTTGGGAAACTGCTCAAAATATCATCGGGGGAAAAACCTCCAGAGAATTGGGGCCAAAACCAGCTCCTCTCTCAGGTCTGGAAAAAACAAAGAGTCTATGCTGGAGCTTCTGGTGAGCCGTTGGAGATCATTAACAAGAGACACAACACTAACATTGTATGCCACCGCCAAAACCACATGTGTGCGTCTGATGTTTACCCCAAACCAACTACCAATTGCTGAGGAACAAACATGCCTAACCACAGATCACGGAGGCGGAAACCGTCTTATATTACATGCAGCTCATGTAGGTGTACCTGTGATCATAGAATCGTCCCGGCACCGATTTAGCTGTTATGGCAATATCCCACAGCAGAAAGGTCAATTTTCCATAGGCCATCTTGACTGGGAACAGAGAGAAGAGAAGGTTGGTGGATGTCACTAAGATGGCAGGAAAGCTGGGTGATAGTGTAGTGGATGCCCTCATCGGAGTTCACGGTTTTTCGGGCTGTGATGCTGTATCATCATTTGCTGGCAAGGGAAAAAACACACAAACTCATAAAAACAGATGCCAAGTGCCAGCAGGCCATGAAATCACTTGGAAATTCATTCAACACAGATGAGGTGTACAATCTATGTGAGGCTTATACTTGTCAACTCTATGGCCAGGAAGATGGGTCGGACATAAATCGGCTACGCTATGAATTATTCATTGCTAAATCTGGTGCAAGCTCATCTCTTCTCCCATCTAAAGAACCCCTAGTAGAACATGTGAAAAGAGCCAACTATGTTGCCAGAATATGGGAGCTCGCAACTGAAGCTTCCATTGATGCACCACCACCAATAAATCATGGGTGGACTCTTGAGAATGATGAGGCAGACTATTCTATCAAGTGGCACAGTGGGGTGCTTGCACAGACGATGTGCTACAAACCGTTGTATGCAAATGCAAGAAAACCAGCTGTATGAGCAACAAATGTGCATGCAAAACTGCCACTCTACCATGTACTGAACTCTGTGGTTGCCTCGATGGCCAGAATGCTGTAGACACAGAATCTGATGTAGATGCAAATGAGGACAGTGGTGTTGAAAGTGATGTGGAATAACTCGAAATGATATCAGTATTTGTGTGAAATTATGTGAAGTTTTGTTATTCATGTCAGGTACAAAGTTTCTATTGGAGACTTGGAGATGATAATAAATATCCATGTTGCAATAACTTGTATTTTTACTGCTATTTGGAGCAAAAGATCACATATGTTCATATATTAGGTGGAGATAACTACTGATTTATACACAAATTTGTTTTGCACAGAAAGGGGAATCACACACACACGCACACACACCGAACATTGACCAGTGATTGGCTCAACTGCTGGCTTGCAGAAGCCACACTCGCACCAATTTCCAGTGACAACCGAAATTACCTCTTCCAGTTCACACAACAGATTTTGCCTGGTCAGTCGAGTAAATTCGTTCAACTCAGCTGGAGACATCTGCGGTTTCACTCCATAACCCTCAGGGTCATCCTCGTCAGGTATAACAAGGTAATCTGGAAATCACAATTACCTCCCCACGTAACTGGGGTTCAAGCTCTTGATCAGTACAGTGATTGAGCCGGTTTGACCTTTGTTATTTTTGTT
>Ga0224511_10005272_pt1 | contig 10082 bp, 7 predicted proteins | sample SF_May12_sed_USG_2_FD_169988 | JGI IMG/M metagenome (GOLD analysis project Ga0224511, IMG submission 169988) | Sediment microbial communities from San Francisco Bay, California, United States - SF_May12_sed_USGS_8_1 | ecosystem: Environmental > Aquatic > Marine > Sediment | place: USA... | reverse complement strand
CCACACAGGGCTGCAACAGTCGATCCAGAAGTCCGGCAGCTACCGGCGCCTCGTGCGCGCGGGCTCCGTCGAGTCCCTGCTGAGTCGCAGCAACAGCCATGTTAACACACCGCGGCATGTAGTGCATGAGCGCCTCACAGCCAACAATGCCTGTATGTATAGACGTGATGCCACCGCGGCCGCCTAGTGGGGCCACTGGGGAAGGGCTGCTTGGTGTTGTCGCTGTAGATGTTAGTTGTAGCATTCTGGTTACAGGCAAAACCAAACTCTGTCAGATATATACTGATATGTCTGACAATGAGGTCTGACGGCTTTTCTAAGATTTTCTGATCAAAATTTAACATTAGTTTTTTCTAAGATTTTCTGACCAAATTTTACATTAGTTTTTTCTAAGATTTTCTGATCAAAATTTGACAGTTGTTGTTCTACGATTTCCTGGTCAAAATTTAATGCTGTCGGATAAATGTCTGACCAGTGTGCAGAAAGTTTGGTATTGTCTGTAGGTATTGACATTGTGGCTTGATTTTGTCCAAAACTGGGGTTTCTCTTGGTGTTTTATGAAATTATTTACAGAATGAGGACTAGACGAACAGTGTTTGTGATGTTAAGGGAATTGTAAAAATAATGACTGCATGATAGAAAACAATTTTAATCCAGACAAAAAACAACAAGAACAAAACGAAAACTTAAACAAACATGTTTAAAAAAGCTTGAGAAACCCTACTTTATAGTTTGTTATAACAAACACAAGATATGGTGTTGTTTTTAAGTCACTAACTTATTTATGTTTGTTGTATATAGAGCTGATGTGTTACATTGTGCTAATAGCTTGTGTTCTTAGATAATAGTTTTATAATTACAGGTGTTCCGTTCTAATACTTAATCTAATTGTTACATGTTATGTAATACTGTTTTCATTAACATTTTTTGTCATCTAATTTTCATCATAGCTATCACTGTCATTCTAATTATGTAGTTATTTCACATTATGTTTATTGTTTCAACTAAATTTTAGTAACATTAGTATTTTTAAAAGTAGTATCATGTACCTGGTATATATAAACACTTTAAAGTAAATATGTTGCTGTGATAGTGATAAAATGTTACAATTTAAGTATTGCATAAACCCTAAAGGATTGTGAATGTACTCCGGAACAAAATGACCGTCCCTTTATAACGCATGCCATGTGATGTGAATGGCTAGTTTGCATGTTGGTGGGCTGAATGTTTGCATGTTGCTTGCTTTGATAAATGATGATAATAAGTTTTAAATGCATAAAATTTGTCTTAAATACATAATTATATATGTATTGCCAATACAAAAAAGGCAAACCAAAGAAAAAGATAAAAATACAGAAGCATCATGGCTTTGCCATGCTTGGGCCATGTTAAGGCACTTATGTAAATAAATATTTCACTGTATAATGGTAATTGTAATTTTTGCTTATGAAAACAAGTAGTTATTTTCAATGTTTTCATTTTAGATCATCATTCTTGTATTTATAAAACTTAACTTTAAGTCTATAATGATTCCTTTCATTGTTGTATATTTGATTACCAAAAATGATCTAGGTCCCAATTTTCGTTCAAATAATCATGTTCTTTTGTTTTTCCCCCCAGATACATTACAGGATCATGACAAAGTGCTTGATTGTTTCAGCTAACATCCGAGGACCGGGTCCCCCGACCAATCTCAAAAGATTTAGCTCCCTCGAAAACCTCTCCACTATGCAAGTTGATAATGACGCGAGCGTGAGCGCCAGTTTTGACGATGATGACGACCAGGATGGTGATGACGAGCCACTGTTGCCACGGATGCGCCGTCGACGGGGCGGGAATGAGAGTTTCCGCGCGGCCGTGGATCGGTCGTACGACCCTGTGCCTCGTGTAGAAATGGACACCTGTAAGTACATTTAACAGGTTTTGTTGTGTTTGAGTATGCCTCTCTAAATCAAGTAGGGCAGTTGACAGTTACTGGTACATGTATGTGCACATTGTACTTCTTACGCTTATTTATAAAACGGCATATTGTCCCAGAAATATTATATGGTAAGGTTAACTAACAGCTGTGATGTAATATATAATCATTGTTTAAAGGTGTAAAAAACCCAATACAAATTGGCATTGAAAATCTTTTTATAATAGTAGATCACAGAAAAAAATATAATAAAATTATCTTTGTTTAGAAAGTTACTCATGTTTTTGTTTTTGTAGTGACAGGACATAAACATCAACTTTCATTACAAAGCAACACTACAGTATTATAATATGAACATTTACATTTATCATCTGGTACTATTGTATTCTCTCCATGTAGCAAACCCCAGTGAAACTCCGACGGAGTTACGGCGCACACGCTCGGGTAATATACAGTGTACTCCTCTATCCTCTGTGTACGATCGGAATGCGATTTGCAAGTCGCTTGATTTCATATTCCAACAGTCCGAAGGTAGTCTCAGTTCTCAGTTGGAAGTTGCAACAGTTCGTGTTTCTGTTTTGAAATAACACTTAGTTACGATTGAGTTCTTGTTATGTGTTGATTCTGTTAGTTACTAGTTACATTGACAGCATGGCGTTATAAATTACTGTTGCTAGTTTCATTTTAGGTAGTTGTTAAACTTTTTACAATCATGTTCAGAAAGTCAGTTCTTTGATTTCTGATAAAAAGATATAAACTGATAAAAGTGTTGGTTTAAACTCTACACTAATACTGAAAATTTAGTTTCTTATAAAAAGTTAACAGTCACAGTTTCTCTACTACTGTATACAAAAAGTACACAATATTTCTTATAACCTTTTATTATTAGTTTTTCTTTTCATATGAAAGAATAAAAAGTTTTAGATAAATGTATATTTTGTTTATTTTAAATTATTATGTAAAATTTTCTTCTGCATGTTTTAGTATAGAAAGTCAAATATTTTATAAAAAATTTTTTTATTTTGCAACATAAAGCTTTAATTGTTGTCAGTTTTTAACAACAAAATACAAGCATGATGTGTTTAATTACATTCATTTTTGTTTATTTATTTTGTAATTAAAACCGATTTCTTAAAATCTTACTAAATTATTTCAAACTTCCAGAAGAAATAAGGACAACTGTGTCGAAATCAAATTCAAGAAGAGTTATCTTTCCTAAAACTGTTGGTAGGGGAGAGCAATATGTAATCTTGATATTTACAGCCTTGCAGGAGTTACCTCCCTTCACATGTACTGGATCATGGGAGCACCTATGAAATTAACATGTGCCTTGCTATCATTTCTGCTGAATATTAAATATCTTGTCTAACAGTTGTATTCTTTTCAGCTAACCCAGTAAAGAAATTGACAACATTAATACAGTGACAGAAAAATGTATAATCCTGAAAAGACAGACTAGGTTGTAATCAAGTGCTGTATCTTAGGAACAACAAGGAAATTATTTATTCTTAAAAATGAACAAATGAACAGTACAGAAAAATAACTAAGAAAGAGAGAAAAATAGCCAGGAGTCAATATCATGTATACTTGCATACAAAAATCTATTAAAATTACTTAAACAAAACTTAATATAATGTGGATTTAATGCTTTTGTATTCCATTAAGTTCTGCAGCATTAATTGCATTGCACATTTTTCCACATTGTCTATACTTTCATTAATGTTAACAAAATAATTCCTTTGAAAATGTTTAAAAAGATTTATCAAACATTTACAGGATTTGCTTACCATGTAGGTTACACAATATTGCCTTAGAGTTATGATGTCTGTTGACCATATATATGTCTTATATTGTCATCCCATTACAGATTTCAGTATGTAGAAATTGCTAGTAAACTTGTTTTATGGATAAAGACTTCACCAGACTTGACCTTGAAGATGTGAGATTTACAGCTTCGAAAAGCACCAACTGTTGGCAAAAATGCAAAGAACATGTTTACACTCCCAGTCAATCATTTACTGACGGTTTATACCTTCACTGTGATACAGATACCATACATGACCTTTTATTAATCGACCTTGACCTTTGACCTTTTACAGTGGAGGAGGAGGGCAGCGAGGGGGTCGTGACCCCTGGAAGGTCGGAGGTCAGTGAGGATGGAGAGGTCAAGAAGAAGGTGAAGAAGGGCAAGGACAACAAGGAAAACAGGAAGTCGGGAGGGCTGCTGAAGGGCTTCTTTAAGTAAGGCTGCTTGGGAAAATAATTATTAGTGTTACACAAGTCAGTGTCATTAGATTTTAAATGGGTTTTAAAAGTGAAACCACTAGATATGTAAAATTGTGGAATAATTGTTCATATTTTTATTTCTTATACCTGTGCTTTTTTCCCCTTGCATTTTGAGTACATGTATTCAATAGATTTTAAATGGGTTGAAAAATGAAACCGCAAGGTTTATGTGATTTATTTTGGATCAATGGTTTATATATATTTATTTCTAATAACCTGTGCTTTTATTTTCCTTGCATATTGCGTACATGTATATCTATTTTCTGCTAGGTTTGGGGGTCACAAGGGCAGAAAGACACCTGTAGAAGAGCTTGGGAAGACCACCAACCAGGGAGGTCTGACCCCAAGGTCAGGCTCGGACACCAGCCCTAGAGGTCAACCAAGGTCAGCTCAAGGTCACCCTGCAACTCAAGGTCACCAACCACCTCCAGGTTCTCAAGGTCAAGCATTATCATCAAAAGGTCACCAGGGGTTACAAGGTCATCAAATGCCACAAGGTCATCCAGGATCGTCTCAAGGTCATCCACAAGGTCAAGGGTCACAGGGGTCACTGGATCATGGTCAGCATGTGGATGCCCGGGAACAAGAGTGGAGGCAGGCCCAGGCCGAACATGAACGGTAATATTTCAACATGTCTGATTATACTTTATTCCAAGATCAACTAAACACTTGTGAAAAAGCTTATGCTTTTAAACTGGCTGTTAATAATAACAGATTCTTCAATAGAAATAACATTATTCATTCAAATCAACAACAAAACATATTTGTTCAATTGTAGACAGAATCTTTGATACTGTGACATTTAACTGTCTGCACATAAAACAAAATTGTTTTCAACGTCTCTGTTATGCCAAGAAATGTATCTTGGTATATTTTGACCATTCAACAATTTCCTTCCCCTATGACAGAGCCCAGGAGCACTACAGACGCCTACAGGACCCGGGACATTATGACGGCAGTATAGCCCCATCTTACGGACCCTTCCCCTACAACCCCCCACCACCTCAACCCCACAGCACGGGAATGTCTGCCCCCGTCATTTCTAACAGGGGTGAGTAAGTACACTGGACCCTAATGTGGGGAATATGGACAGTTCCACAACTGTCCATCATGATCATTTATAACAGTTCATGGTCAATTTAAATCCAATAGATTAGGATGATAGTGTTATGTGACATTCTGACCTAGAATACACAAAAGAAAGCATACTTCCTGTTTGTGATAAACCCCTTCACACGATCAAAGAAAATTACTGCATTGGGAGGAGCTTGAAAAATTACGGTACGGTGCATGATGGACCATTCCTGTCTGTTTCTTTTGGTCATTTATAAGGGCACATCATCCATTCAATATCTATTGGACTATGGCTTAAATTGTCAGGTGACAATGCGGCTTATTTAACACAATGACAAAGGAAAATGTTATGATGTATAAAGTGTAATAGTTTTACTTATAGAAGCAACTTTATATTAACATATCAATACAGCAGTTAAAATGACATCTATTGCTCCAACAAAAGCAGAAAGCATGTTATGTCAAATGTTGCATGTGCAAGTAGCCAGAGATATCAAAATGGGTCAGTCTTCTGATTGGCCCAAAAGACATTGTGTATTATGATGTAACGTAAATTGCTGTCTTTTATCAGACCAAATGTTATTGCAAAATCTGAGACAGAAGATTTGTCAAATCCTATATTATCTGAAACTAATAGATTCTGTGTGTCTTAGTTTCCACAGTCCCAGAGGTGCCAGGAGGCTCGGTCACGCGCGCGGAGAAGATCCAGCAGCTGCGCGCGGACCACCAGCGCCGGCACCAGGAGCGCTCGGGCCAGTATCCCCACGACGACCGTGAGGAGGAGTACGAGAGACAGATACAGGAAATAGAGAAACAGGTACTGTCAAATCTGCTTAATATAAGGAACACGTAAGGACCATGAAAATATGTTTCTTATTACCAGAGTTTTTTAAAGATTGGGGTATGCAAATTAGTTCCTTATAACCGGATGTGCCTTCCGATTTAATTCAATAATTTTGTGTTTAATTTAAAAATCCATGTATTCATGTGTCCATCATCATCAAAATGTGAAATTTGGTGTCTACGACATAAAAATAATTTCATAGTATAGTGTTAAACTATTTTGTCTTTGAAAAAAGACATTTGCAATTTTAAATGATTTTTTTTTAATTCTTAAGTAAAATAATCTTTTTTTAAGGTTCTTTCATAAACTTTTAACTTAAAATCTTTTTAAATTTTTTAAAAACCTTTACAACAATTGTTCGGTTACCTAACACAGAAATATCAGCTTTTTATTGCACAATTTCTCATTGCACACTTCTGAGTGCTTGTATTTTAATTGGTATTTGATTAAAGAAAGATTGCTATACTTTCATCTTTTACTTTATACTCTGTGCATGGTACATAATACATACAAATATTTATCTATAGCTAAAACCTTTTAACTTGTAGTTTATACATAGTTCTAAAGAAATAAAATAATTATGCATGTGAATGTTAATATCATAAGAATGTAACTAATGCTTTCCAAAATAATCTTTAGGCTTTTAAGATTTAAGATTGTCAATTGAACCTAATAAAAGAAAAAAAACACTACGTCTTTAGTTCAAACAGTTGAACTTAACGTTAAAATTAATTACAAATTACCTGCTATATTATTTTATTTGTATGTTCATTTTTTTATTTTTTACATCTTTCTTAAGTACAAAATAATTTTCTCTGGAGCCAGTAAGGTGTGTTACCCAGCATTTCATCATATTTTCAGCACCACATATGTTACTATCGTTACTGGCGAGATATTGCCAGTAGTAGTTGCATGTGATAGATTACTGTTGGAGGTCCATTAGCAACTGTTGAGTTCACTTTTTACTTTGTGCATTCGTTTAATAAAATATCTGTTTCTGTAGTATAAGTCATATTGATGTGTTAATTTTTTAATTAAACTTATTAAGCTAATAGATTCTACTGCAAGGTACATGCACATTTCTGAAGTGTACAATATTTAATAAGTTAATACAATTACTACAGTGAAATGACCCTGAAATACTAGTATAGTAAAGTAGCTAATATTTCTTGCTGGATCATTTAACTTGTACTTCATGGACATTTGTCTTGTCCTTACCCATTTATAGCATTGTAATGGATAAATAATGACTGGTTTATTTTGCCTAATTTTAGTTGTTCAGCAATATAGAATATTTAGCATGGCATGACTTAGAGTATATATGTGCAGTAAAACAGTTCTGTAATTCCGACATCACTATGTTTATATGTTTATATGGGATAATTGTAAATCAGTATTGAAAATACTAGTAATACATAACTTCATAAGGAAAATTGAAATATTTCAATACACTTCAGTAGTGAAAGAACTAATGGACATCCAACAATAACCATATACCTAACAACCTACTATACACAACTGATCGCTCACTGTGAAATCATGGGTTATCAAAAAACAATTCCTTCCCTTTAATAAATTATGGTATTTTGTAAAAACAATTCTTTTTAAATGATAAAAAAAGTATGTTTGACAACTAAAATATTTAGTATTTTAAATTGGGAACATTTAATACAATGATTTCGCAGTGTGCTGCACGACTGATGCTGTATACAGTAAAATCCGCTTATAAGGAACTCATCGGGACCATGAAAATGTGTTCGTTCTAACCAGAGTTCTTTATAAACATATATCAAACTAGCTCCTTGGTAAAGAGTGGGGAATGAAATTAAGTTCCTTATAACCACAAGTTCCGTATAAGCAGGTTCCTTATAAGCAGACTTTACTGTATACGGTGTGCTGCACGACGGATGCCGTATGTATCTCCCACACACAAGCTACCAGCTAACCCCTGTTCTCTATATTCTCTGCTTTTCTAACCCTACAGCTGCCGCCTCCCCGCCTTACTAGTGACGACTATTTCTATTACCAGAAATACGGCCAGTCCGCCGTCCCCAGCCAACTAGATGCTCAAGGTCAACGTTCGCGACCTCTGAGTCGCAACCAACCTGAGAGGTTAGTACTGCGCTTGTTGAATCTCGGACAAAAGTTCCCCTATCAATTTTTTGCAGGGGGTCGACAAAAGTTCCCCTATCAATATACTACCACCAATTTAATTTTCCTAACACCTTAAAACGCGGTGTTAATTACTTTAGAGACAGACACTCGCGCAAAATACTGACTTGACTACAGATGTTGCGACAAAAACCATTAATTGTTCCTTGGTAAGTAACTATCACTAATTTTCTTCACTCTTCAGTTACTTCCTATGGGAACAAATGACATCAAACATTACATTGAGTAGGCCGTTGGTGACAATAGGGGAACGGTAAATTGATGGGGGGAATTTTGTCCGCCCCCTGCAATAACCAAAGGGGAACTTTTTCCGGGGAAACTTTTGTCCATACATCACACTGGTTATCATCAGGTGTTGGCTTTGAATGACTGAAGCAAATGCTCTGCTATTAACAAGATTAGTTTATTCTTTTATTTATTATTGATTTTCCAGTTCCTGAGACCGAAAATAAGTATATCTTTACTTTCGCTTTACCAAACTTATAATGGAAAGCATAGTAATGAATGTATATATTAAAATACTGATTGATTCACAAAAATGTCAGCCTTAGTCTTAGACTTTTCCTTGTGATAATGTTCGAAGTTCGAAAAATAATAAATTGCCTATACACAAATACATATAAAAAAATCATATTTCTTGTCAGGCTATGAAAACAAACACTCAGTATCCATCTGTTATGGCAGTTTTCACCTGGGGATAAGATGAGGCAAATGTAATTACATTAGGAGGATAATATTTAGTGTAACAGCTTTTGTTGTATACTCAATTACTTAACTACAAATTTTGTGTCAGTAGATCTAATTCAAAGAGAATTGTTTAGTCCTTGTTGCTTACGGGACTAATAAAATGACATCAGATAATTAAACAGTAAACACAGCTGATATAAGTGTATTTATATTTTTTTTTAGAATAAAAGCAAATTAATTATTAATGTTTCTGTTCTACAGAATGACAAAAAATCTATAGTTCCAATTGCATACATATGATACGCATTAGAATTGTCAATGAAATATTTTTGCTATGTAGATTGCTTGTGCTAAGCTCCTAAAATAAACATTAATCTCTAAATACAAGAATCTTTTATAATTGACCTATCAATAAGCCGTATATTGGACCAACTCAATTGACACTTGGTACCACAAAAGGTGGGAAATTACTTAACCTTATAATGCTCAACTTTATTTTGGCCAGTCAGAAGATTGAATTTTATTGTATTGGTGGTAGCATGAACATGCAATGTTTAATGTAACTTGCTTTCAGCAATTATCAGGCATCGGAAGTCTTTTCATGACAAACTGTTGATACATGTACATGAATTGAATGAATGTATGTATGACAATATCTGTGTTTGTGTGTCTGCAGGCCGGCCAGTGGTCTAGGTGGAGCAGACCCAGGTTACCGTAGCAACTACCAGGACTACCGTGACCTTGCACGTGACCCGGGGACCCTCGACCCCCCACCGCCTCACGCCCGCCACGTGAGTGACTCCAACATGAACCGCTACGGCAGCAACTTCCAGCGACCCACGCCTAGAGGGACCAGCACGTCGTCCATGGACCCAAACTTGTATCATGGACCTACCAAGAACACCAATAACCAGTTTTACGGGAACAACTACAGCAGTGGACGGGGGCCGACCCCGACATATGACAACCGACCCTCGTCAGCACAGGCTGGCTTTGTTGGGCGAGGGCCGACTCCTGTGCAATATCAGGACCAGGAGGGTCGGTCAACAAACTTTCACAGTAACCATGGCAACTACCAGGTGATTCATAGAGACTCTCCTA
>Ga0224511_10005271_pt1 | contig 10083 bp, 2 predicted proteins | sample SF_May12_sed_USG_2_FD_169988 | JGI IMG/M metagenome (GOLD analysis project Ga0224511, IMG submission 169988) | Sediment microbial communities from San Francisco Bay, California, United States - SF_May12_sed_USGS_8_1 | ecosystem: Environmental > Aquatic > Marine > Sediment | place: USA... | reverse complement strand
AAACATGAACACTTTCCACACATAGTTCATGTGTTACTTTTGCTTGATGCGCCATAAAAGTGTTTACTTCTTGTGTGACTGTGTGTTCCCTGTTGTACAATCTGTTGTGTTGTTTGTGGGTCATTTTGTCATGTTATACATGTATATTTATTTCAGCTCATCTGAGCACACAGTGCTCGTTAAACTAAATGGAGTCAACACATGTGTGTAAGGTTGTATAACAACCTCAACTCCACAACAGGATCAATGCTTGGATGACAAGCATAGCTTAATTGTAATGCTTGGCTCAGTAAATAGGTCATGAATCTTCAGTGTGCTTCTCGGGGTCATCGTGGGCCTCTTGATTTCAATTTCCAGCGACCGTAAACTCAATCTTGAATGTTTATATTAGGGTCTATACAAATCCATTGCTAGTCATAGGTTAGAGTGTTCATATTGTGTGTGTTGTGTTCGTTTAAAAATAGAGGTCAGCTCATGCACTAGGGGTGGGGTGGCATCAGTAGTTTGTCATCTTTTATTACTACTGAGGAACAGCTTCAATAAAACCGATGCTGCTAATTCCCCATGCAAGATATGCGTATTATATTGTGTACATGTCTGTTGCCTTTATGTATACCATATTGTCCTATTCCACATGAGATTTGTAGTACACATCTTTGTTTTGGTTTTGTGTATAGTCAATGTAGTAGTCGGGTATTGTCATATCTTAAAAACATGTTAATTTTAAAAAGAAACTTGCAATAATAACATTGTGTAAACATTTTACTGGATTTAATGTCTTGTCTTGAATAATGACTTGATTATCTAATGGTTTTGGTGATGTGAAATTTACGTAGCTTTTATATATATATTAATGTTTTTATGTTTATGTTTTAAACATAATAAACATTCTGAACATTTTATGAACATATGGATTATTCTACTGTTTAATATAATTGTGTGTGTAATCCTATCCATTTTCCTACCAATTGAAGTTATATTTTATCATTTATTTTTGCAAACTGAATACTATTAAAATCAAACAGTTTTGTACTTTTGGGGTGCCTAAAGTGTGCGCTATTTTCTAAAAAAACAGTCTCGATAGTACTGTTAACTCTATTTAAAATGTGAGATAACATAGTTTTTGATTATTGAAATAAAAGATGCAAATACTGTTTTTGTTGTTTTGTTGTATAATAGTAATTTGGCGTTTGGACTAAGCGCCATGAATAAAGCAATTTCATATATACAGGATAATATATTTATGTATAAAAATAAAAAATACAATGTCACGGCCGTCTATGTACTATTACGGCTTTTGGATAATAGTTTATTTCCGAAAATTGACAAGGTGTTCCGATTGACTCATAGCGGCTCCACCTATCCATCGCCACAAAATCTGAAAGATTATAGAAAGAACTACTCTCGCTGAGCGTCATTCCATGTAGACATTTGTATGTTTCTGGATGGAAATGTACATGGAACCTCTCGAACAGTGTGCGAACGCATAAACACTACGCCCTTGTGCGACTTTTGGCATAAGTTATGGCAAATGTTACACCGCCGTTGTTGTAGTTCAAGTGTTTGTTCTTGTGTGTTTGTTAGAATAAACGCATTTTATTCAAATTGGTTTAATATTAATAATACGGCGGTCTATTTTTATACATCTACAGATTCTGTGTTCACTACTTTTAGCATTTTATTGCAAGCCACTGGTGACTTCATCGCATGGCCAAGATGTGAGTCAAAACTAAATAGGAATAAGAGCAAAGTTTATAAAATCATCATGGAGTGTGGTTTTATTTGGTTCCAGTTTTGACGAACATCTTGCCATCGAAATGCAGTTTTGCGCATTACCGACTGCGCTAACCGTGTGATGCAATGTCGCTGGTGGTAGATCGTTTGTGGCCTGATTAGAACGTCCCAGATTCAATCCCGTGCCGTCTCACGGCAACGACACTGTTGACATTGTTCACAAAACCGTCCGTGCGTCTCGGTCTGATAGTTGTTTTTTCTTGGGCTTGATTTAATGATAATGGTCATGAGTTAAAGCAGTGAAAGAACATGTCAGCTCTTTACTTTCGCTGAAATGAGGCTGTTGTCAAGGGAGGCAAATTTTGTTAAACTTAGGCAGTATTGCTCGAGTTAATTCTCTTGATTCCAGAAACTTTAAGCGCTCACAATTGATACACGATTTCATGAACGCTTGTTAAAATCAGATCTTACTTAAAGGTTTACACATTTTCTCTACACAAGTAGATATAATACAGAAACTTTTAAAACAATTCACTGTGCTAACATCTTTATCACTGACACTACACAAAAGCGTATCTACGACTGAACATGACCACTATTCTATTAATGTCACATAGGTCAAAATCGAACGGAAACAACAAGGTTTAAGATGCTATGTCTGTATCTTTTGACAAGAATTCACAACATCTTACTTTTTAACCACAAACAAGCAGTGAATCCTCATTCGGTAATATGAGAAACTGTCAGATATAAGTATACATGCATGTTGAAATATTATCACAAAGATTTCGTTTGAAATGTGCGGCCAACAAATGTGGTTTTGTTTGTTTATGCTTCGATGCAAACGTTAAATCAGTTAAAGAGCTTGACTTTAAAATATACGTTCAGTTGGTTCTGTGGCTAAGGGGTCACGCATCAGACTGCGGTGTCAGAGGTCCCGAATTCAATTCCCATATCTGACAATGATTTTTATGTTTGATATTTTGTTTTGTTATTTTTGTGTTCTGACGTTTTGGTGCAAAAACACTATTTGTCGTTTAGTTCAATTTCTGCAAAGTGTTTGACCATATAGTAGGGTTATCATAATATAGACAAAGCATTTTTTTTATAAAAGTGTTTCGGTAAACTCTGAAAGGAGACTAATAACATAAATATATTAAGAGTTAAAACATTTATTACGTTTAATATTTAACACATGAGCTTAAAACGGGGAAGTCCTTTTAAATGACGATTAATTGAAAATACATAACATATCAAACTAAACTTTATACTCGTATCGATATTAATCATAAGAATAATATTGTACCTTTAAATAAATCACCGTGCTCAAGATTATTGCCTATACGTATACCCCCCACTATTACTTCCGTGTTTGAATAGAGGATGTAATATGATAAACTTTTCGTCACTTTTGCGCATTATTGAGTGTAAGACATCAGATACAAACATACCATTGAACACACAAGTTATGAAATCATTTTACTATTCTTGTTTCATTTACCTTAGATATTATTGAGTATATTTAAAACAAATGGCGTCTGAGAGAGGTGACAGCGATGTAGTGGCGACATCGAGTGAACGTCAGGAGTTGGATCTTAACCAGCTGGATCGGTACTTAAAGATGACACCGAATAAGATAAAGGATTTATCAAACAAAGAAATAGAGGAGATCCTGACGAAAATACGCACGGTATTGTGTTGTTTTTTTACGGTTACATGTAGATTGTACTGATATACAGTTTATTTTTCAGTTTATATTATTATTATTATTTTTGTATTTTTTTTATTATTATTATTATTATTTTTACTATTATTATTATAATTATTATTGTTATTATTATTATTATTATTTTTTGTTGTTGTTGTTGTTGTTGTTGTTTACACTGTAGTTCACCTTTTAAATAAAAGCATTGTTTTTGTAATGACCATCGTTAAATATGTATATAAAGGTAAGCAACCGTATTCTTAGTTGTAATTAACATCTTGATCACTTGCTAGATTTGATACTGTTTTTTATTTTGTAGTTTTTTTTATTAGTGACATAATATTAAAGAGATTAAGCAATGTCAGGTAAATACACTTTATTACATACAGTTTTTAGATGGTCAAACAGTATCGAGACCCTTTTTACTGATAAAAAATGGCACACTGTGTTAATTCATTAGAATATCGTTACAAAGGGAATATAACTATACTAAGATTTATATGTAAAAATAAGCGTACTATAAAATAATAAAGTTTTAAAAAAATCCAACAACATACCCGGTAAGCAGTGTAATGCAAACGTAGGAGTTAAGTCAACCCCCGCAGTCGCCACGGATCAGCGGATACGGCTTCCGTGTTATTGTTTTATTTTTTATTGTTCTATAGTCTAAACTTCACACGTCACGCATACAAAATAGATACTCAAAGATATGTGGCTGCGTTTCATATAATGGGAATTTTATGCGTACGAAGTAGCTGGTAAACAAAAGTGTTCGCACTGTACACGTAATGCATCTTTAAACTATGCACACCGTTCGGATGAAAGACGTGTATTTTTCTTGCCTCTACTCGTATTAAAATACTTACAAATGCACACCGTTTAAACAACAAGTTATTAACTGAACGCGTATTTATTAACAGGAATATATCATTCTTATATTCTTGATTCTTAATTTAGTTTGAACACATTCTGCAAGAAAGGGTAACAACAGTTCGCTCACATCTACACAAGGAACTAGAGAATCGAGGGGCTGCTCGGGCCAGACCAAAGGCCGGAGTATTTGGTAGGATTTATAAATAAAATATTACACATTTATATTGTAAAATGTATACATTCGTACAGTTAAAAATAGTATTATATGCATGTGTTTCTTTCTATTAAAACAAATAGTTACTATGTATGTATCTTTTTAACTTATTTGTTTTGCTTTCTTAGACTGTACTTATGGACAACTCGTGTTTTGTGGTCTTCAAATAAATGTAACTGATTGCTTAGAGGAGTGATTTTATTTATTATCTTGAGCCAGCAACTTTAATGTCTATTTCTAACCAAACGTTTGGAATGTCTTGTAGGTAACTATGAATTGCTTTAAACAGATTAATTATTGATACATCTAATATGACATAAAAACTTATACATACAGTAAAATACGCTTATAAGGAACTCATTGGGACTCTTAAACTCGGTTTTTTATAACCGGAATTTCATATAAACGTATAATGAACTTGTTCCTTGGATAAGATTGGGGAATGGAAATCAGATTCCTTATAAGCGGGTTCCTTATAAGCGGACTGTATATGTAAGAGTTTTATTCTATTTTTAAAACACAATGAGGAGTATACATTTGAGTATTTAAGGTCAGTACTGAGTGTAAACAAATTTGTATAATTGATTGATTATTGTATCTATTTCATATGGATTTAAATACATAATGCGTGATTTTCTAGATGAAATATATCAAAACTGTATTTTTATTTAAAACAAACAAGTTAATCTGATCTCATCACCAATCAAGGAAGTTTCACACTACAACATAATATATTCAGCTATGAATATACCTGACCTACTATCTTATCATAAACGCTACCACCTTTTAAATAAAGAAAGCTGATATCATGCACTGTTTACATTTACAGATCCCAAAGACAGCGGATATCAATCTACAAGTAAGACCATTTTCTTATGTGTTAATGAGTCCTTGCTATGTAAAAAGAAATTGGTTTTTTAAACTGATATTAAAGCATAAAGAACTTTTTTCACTGACACGAGACTTCATTTTTAATTTTATTTGTAAACTCTTATATATCAATATATATTATATTATCCTATCAATATAGTTCGGAATGAAAAAGGTAGTTATTAGTGCTCCCCACATCATTTGAAAAGGGCACTTATATATTGTTTAAACGTTAGTATGTTTGATGACTATATCTGTAATTTACAAAAGGGACATTTATGGATAATTGATCCCTGACATTTAACATTTGGCTGACAGGTGGTTATACAATAAGATTAATTTACCTGAGTCTTTAAAGCAGCTGTCCTCAGGAATATACTAAAAATCATTAGTTACAAATATTTCGAAATATCTCTTCAAATATATATAAAAGTTGTTAGAAATTAACAAAACCTACATATTTCCACCTTTTTGCTTTGAAAACAGACAATTTTCTGCCATCGGGATATTCCTACAATGCATAACGGTTACTGCGTTAGTAACGCAGTAGATTGTGCAAAGAAAAACTATGAATTATCAACGATTTTGTCAACTGAATTAAGGGGTCAGTATAATAGATTTCTCCACTGAACATAACTGGATCCGTATTTACCGTTATTTTTTTCCCTTTTTTTAGCAACTGGAGGACAGCTGCTTGAAGCGAGTTATTTTGAACGCAACAGTATGGTCAGCCAATTTAAATGCAGCATCAGAGGTTTCAGTTGTGTTGTAAGAGATATTTTGCATGGTCCGATTATATTTTATGATTACATTTTAAGCAAGTCATACATGTATTTAATAGTCCAATTTATTTTAACAAATGATATGACATTTCATTATAGGTTCTGCTGTGCTAGAATTACCCGAGGTATGTAAATTACTTCCGGTTTTGGAAAATTATTATCCAAAATGAAAAGCTGTTGCGCATATGAAATTTAATCTTGACGTATTGCTTTTCTAAATATTGAAATATAAAATTACGTTATCGATAATACATTGATGAAATAAAGCGGTTAATGTCAATTCAAGTAGTTTCGGTTTAATGTTTCAATAAGCCTAATATCAAGGTTTAAAGGACTTTATGGGTGTTTACTATCAGTTCTAATATAAGGGATGTAATATAGAGCTTTGCGAACTTGCAAAGATCATATTTATAGAATGTGTATTATCATAAGTAAGCAAATACATGTATATACGACAAACTTATGTAAATAGCATAATCCTTATCTTGAAATTGAATTTGACTCCGATGAGAAACATATACATAAAGTGTGTGTGGTGTGTGGTGCTCAACGAAGACCAGTTTAAATGTATTTTTCTTATCAAAGTCACATTTAATTTCCATATTATAAGGATTATGCTGTTTACATAAGTTTTCGTTGAGTAACAACTACATGACTTCGTTGAGAACCACAACATGTGACGCTTCGTTTGTACCGTGTGGGTTTTGTAATGGGAGACAAGTATCACATAGTGGGCGTGCATTAGGGAATACAGAAGCATTGACATTATGACATTATTGAAGCTGTTCATTAATGATAATAGAAGAAAACCACGCCATCTCATTTACAGGGCGAGAAAGAGGAAACTTGTGACAGCGTCGATAGCGTTACAGGACCAAAGGCGATGGCCTATATTCCTCCAGACAACTCGGTATGCTAGGTTGTACTTCCACATCTAAACTGTATTTATGACTACCTTTGGGACATATTATTTTGCTCATGTCCGGAGGTCCGCAGCCTAAGGTTTGTGTCTCGCGTATCGCCACATGTAGAGGTCATAGAGTCATATAACAAGTGTCGTCAAAGTCAACAGATGAACACACACTCAGGTCAAGATCAACTCAGTTCTGTTGCCAGCATAAATTAGTAGGGTCGCATATCTAGTTAAACAGATTTGGTGTTACAATTTGTCCTACAAGCAACTAAGCAACGCCGTGATATACATGTTACCGTACATATCATTTCTAAGTGCTTAGCACATATGTGTCAGAGTACGAGGGTTGTATGATAAATTCATGGACTTGTGTAGGTATTTCGTTCTTTGCTTACTCATTTGCGTGAAATGTACAGAAAAAATATTTAATTTACTGTTTTTTTTTGTTTTGGGTTTGATACACATATACATAGACGAATAAAGTTATATAACTTTTAAACAAGTTATTGTCTTTGTTTTTACTATAACCAAGGTCCACGAATTTAGCATACAACTCTAGTATGTTGCTTATTATTATCATATAATATATTAATTTATTAATTTTATATTTTATAAAACAGGAGGAGAACACGCCATAACTACAAGGAGAAGACTTGGACAACAATGGTGATTTTACAAGAAACATTTGATTGATTGATTGATTGATTGTTATTGAATGATTGTGATTGATTGATTGATTGATGATTGATTGATTGATTGATTGATTGATTGATTGATTGATTGATTGATTGATTGATTGATTGATTGATTGATTGATTGATTGATTGATTGATTGATTGATTGATTGATTGGTCGATCGATCGTTCGTCGACCGATCGGTCAATCGTTCGGTAGGTCGGTCGATCGGTCGGTTAATCGATAGATTGATTGATTGTTTACGGATTTAAAAAAGTATTGTGTTATTTTTAAGACTTGCTGTACGTGTATAGTTTATATTCGTTCATACATAAAACGTGTACATAAGGTATGATTTAATTTGCATTACGGAAATTGTGATAATAACTTACCAAAAAGAAGTTACAACTATATTTTAATATTACACCATTTTTCATGCATAATCGATCATTTAGGTTTAACAATAAAACTGATGAAAGGGAAAGCCCTCAGGAAACATAGCCTGCACGAGAAAACAAAGCTTATCGTTGCATGCATTTATAAGAATATGCATTTTTGATATGGAGGTCATACTCTATTGTGTTCCAGCGATACATAACAACGGAAATAAATTTTAACATGTAAAAACTGGTCGTGGTTACAGACAACTATTATAATATCAGGATCCGAAAATTTGGCAGGGTGGATTCGGACCCGCGAATCCAATTTGGATCCGGTATTTTCGGATCTTTCGGGTACCCGTTACAGCCCTAGATACAACCATGTGAATTCATTAAAGTGCTATAATACTTCTATTTCATTAAACACTTTTTATTTAAACACTTAGCTTTGGTTATAGTCTATATCTGTTTTATAATTTTGCTTTGATTATCTGCTCTGTGTTGTTGTTGTTGTTGTTGTTATTGTTGTTGTTGTTGTTGTTGTTGTTGTTGTTGTTGTTGTTGTTGTTGTTGTTCAAGACATCGTTGTTTTGTAAAAGAGTATGTCCTAAAATACCTCATACTGGTGAACATTTTGTAATGGAACCCCGAAACTTGACTTAGTCAAGTTGATCTGCAACATTTTTGTGTTTGAAAATCAATTTATGTTGTAAGTGTGAAGGTGTAAATGTGTAGAAAGTGTAGAAAGCAATTCACTGGAACAACAATGCTTCACAGTTTGTGATTATAATGCTTACCATCGTGTTTATAAACAATATACCAGAGAACAATTCTCTAGTCTTCAAATGAAATATCCGGACACGTGTTTACATGTATGTATGTGAATTCCATACTTGCTAAATAGTAGACCTTTCGAAAGCCCGCCAAAAATGACGTCTTGACGGGCCTTGAGTTATGTGGGCTATTTTATGTATTTACTTGTCAATCCAGCATATGCACATGCAATGTATATACCAATATAATTCAGTCCGAGAATGGGTCAGTAATATTTTCTTTGTTCAGTACGGCATTCGTATTGTAATACGAATTCAGTCCGATATTTGATCAGTAATACTTTCTTGGTTCAGGACGTCATTCGTATTGCAATACGAATTCAGTCCGATAATGGGTCAGTAATACTTTCTTGGTTCAGGACGTTATTCATATTGTAATACGAATTCAGTCCGATAATGGGTCAGTAATATTGTCTTGGTTAAGGACGTCATTCGTATTGTAATACAAATTTAGTCTGATAATGGATCAGTAATATTTTCTTGCTTTAAGGACGTCATTCGTATTGTAATACGAATTCAGTCCGATAATTGGTCAGTAATATTTTCTTGGTTCAGGACGTCATTCGTGTTGTAATACGAATGCAGTCCGATAATGGGTCAGTAATACTTTCTTGGTTCAGGACGTCATTCGTGTTGTAATACGAATTCAGTCTGATAATGGGTCAGTAATATTTTCTTCGTTCAGGACGCCATTCGAATTGTAATACAAATTCAGTCCGATAATGGGTCAGTAATATTTTCTTGGTTCATGACGTTATTCATATTGTAATACGAATTCAGTCTGATAATGGGTCAGTTATATTTTCTTGCTTCAGGACGTCATTCGTGTTGTAATACAAATTAAGTCCGATAATGAGTCTGTTATATTTTCTTGTTTCAGGACGTCATTCGTGTTGTAATACAAATTCAGTCCGATAATGGGTCAGTAATATTTTCTTGGTTCAAGACGTCATTTGTATTGTAATACGATTTCAGTCCGATAATGGGTCAGTAATATTTTCTTGCTTCATGACGTCATTCGTATTGTAATACGAATTCAGTCCGATAATGGGTCAGTAATATTTTCTTGGTTCAAGACGTCATTCGTATTGTAATACGATTTCA
>Ga0224511_10005270_pt1 | contig 10083 bp, 5 predicted proteins | sample SF_May12_sed_USG_2_FD_169988 | JGI IMG/M metagenome (GOLD analysis project Ga0224511, IMG submission 169988) | Sediment microbial communities from San Francisco Bay, California, United States - SF_May12_sed_USGS_8_1 | ecosystem: Environmental > Aquatic > Marine > Sediment | place: USA... | reverse complement strand
AATTATTTCATTGTGGCTGGCTTTAAAATACCATTTTTTATTAATACATTTACAATATATTTAATAGAAAAATCATACAATTCTCATTTATAAGAAAGCAAAACAAATGTAGAATCTAATTTCAGTTGTTTGAGTACCTTCATCTGGTGGCAGGGTGGTAGTGGGTTGAGTGGATCTCTGGGTCGTCGGGGCCTTTGTTGTCGAAGCAGCTACAAACACATGAAATGAATGATTGAAAAAATAAAATACGAGAAGCGCAATGCAACTAAAACTCCTCTGTAGCAATCCAAAGTAGTTCATAATACAATTTACAGCTGTACCAACACAGATAATTAGTTTCAATATTTCAAAACAAAAATATACCAGAGGAGAATGCAAGGCTGTTTTATGTAAGCTACACACATGCAAAGTTATGTATCAATAGGTCAAAGTGTACTAAAATTATTGTGTCGAAGTTGAAAAGTCCTTTGTAAGCGAGTTGTATCCCAGATATGTAAGTAGCATTCGCAAGCTGTATCATTAAATTTGATTTAAACTTATTTAGTTAAGGTCGATTGCGAAACCAGTTATTCCAACTTATATTAATCACTCTCGACCGCTCATTCCGGATGGTATCCATCTCCTTTTCTGAACGAGTTTTTTAGAGGAGAGAGAAGCCAGACCTGCCCTTATATGCTGAACGCCAAGCAAGGAAGCAACTGGTACCATTTTTATAACGTCTTTGGTATGACGCGGTCAGGGATCGAACCCACGACCTCCCGCTCACGGGGCGAACGCTCTAACCACTGAGCCACCGCTGCGGTACAACAGTGACCTTATCATTAAATAAGCTACCCACACAGAAAGTTTGGTGTCAAAAGGCCAAAACAAACCAGGGGCGTAGATAACGGGGCGGCAGGGGCGGCGGCCGCCGCCCCAATAATTTGGCTAGTCGTCGTGATACAGGATTGACGGGCTTTTCGGCGTCCCACACAAATTTTACCTTGCACGTTCAGTAAACGTCTCCGCCGGTCTGCTCGGACGTGTTCACAACGGATTGGTCAGAAATATGTGTCATAAACACGGGTTGAGAATCTGGCAATCGTCCGTTGATTATTTTATTGTTCTGTGCAATGATTGCCCTGATGATCAGTGTCTTTATTGCAGCAATTATAGCCCGGCTTTCATGGTGTTTGTTTAATCCCTGTTGTTCGTCTATAGTGATTGGGAAGAATCTGTTTTGTTTTGTCACTGGTAACTGGTAAACTGTATTGGATCCATTTCTGGTGCAAAGGATACGTTGCAATTCAAGCAATAACTCTGTGGTGCATTGTTTTTATCTTTTTTCTCTGCCTTTAAGAAATGTAGAAGTCAATTAATTGCAATTTGAGTTAATTTTTAGCGTAACAAATCACTAGCGGGTCAAGGGGTCGTGGAACTATGATTTTTATGTCCCAAATGCTTAATTTCTTCATTTTTTTTCGCTCGCTTCGCTCGATATTTTACTTGAAACAAAAGTTTAATAAAAATATGGATAAAATCTTGCTACAAATACAATAACTATAACCGGAAACACGTAAAATGATTTTACTATTCGGACAGTTTGTTTATTGCGGCAAAGTGTTACGACTGAACCCTTATAAACGTCGTTTGCCTAGTGATGTGACATTTGTTGACGTTTTACGGAATATGTGCTGGAAATTTTCTGTACATTACAACATGTATTAAAGTATCCATGTGTTTATTTATGTTTGTTTTGTTTCTTATTTATCATGCTAAGTAATTGAGAAAATATTATGTTATTTTAAAACGTAACTGTTATTTATTATACATGTGAGTCTGTATCCGTCGTGCCCAAAATAAGCGTTAATTTACCGACGTAGGGTTTGCCGCCCCAATGCCTGAATGTTATCTACGCCCCTGCAAACTAAGTTATTACGTGAAAACTGAATTTAGTTTTTAATCGATAGTGACCTTAACCTTTTTCACAGACACATGGGTAGCAATGGGTTTTTTTAAATATAAAATTCAGACCAGGGAGGGCGATGCCCTCCCAGAGTCTGTTTTCACCCAGCGTACAAAAGAATAAAGACGGTTTAGGTTCGAGTTTTCATAGTCGGGAAATTGCCTAAAACGGATGAAAAGTTGATTAAAACCCAAATTAAATGATATTTTTTTGCGTCTTGGGTCTTTTTGTTCCGTCTTGAGGCAGACGGACAGACGGACAGACGGACAAGGCAAAAACAATATGTCTCCCCCAGAGGGGGGGAGAGACATAATATATGCATGTAATTTAACATTTTAATTAGTGTGGAAGATCTTTCTTCAAAACCTCTAAGGGTAAAGATAAAAATAATTTGGGGTAATACATATTTGTTAATGGCGGTGTATAAATTATCAATGAAAACCAATATGCGAAAACTCTTCTTTGATTTAGTATTGTACAATTATTACATAAGCAAATAAAGTTATCTATATAATCATATGGATCGCAACTTTTCAATGTTTATCGATATCGGGTGTGTGAAAATGCAAGTGAAATGATATTGGTCTGATTAACAGTATACTGTATTTTACACAAATGGCATATATGCAGATAAAAACTGAAAACAATCTAGCAAATATTAGTACAAGACAGGATCAATGTTAAATTATTCGATGAACAAATTAATAATTCGGCATTTTTCTCATTCACAAAAGTTCACCCATGAACATACGTGTACATGTACATAGAAACATTATTTAAACGTAGATCTACATAGAAACATTATTTAAATGTACATAGAAACATTATTTAAATGTACATAGAAACATTATTTAAAAACATGAGTATAAACACAACTGGGCTCAACAGTTTATTAGATATTAGACAAAACAATAATGCTCCTATAACTCATAGGACTTGACTTATTAAGTCAAGAAATCACGAACCATTTTAAAAATTACATTAAAACATATGTTATTGAAAAGAAATTTAGTATAATAATGACTCTATTTCGTACGTCAAACTAGTGTGTGCAACAGTTATTTTTGATAACGACGGATTTGAGACTATCCCAGATATGTGGCTCGGAATATCGTCAGCGACCTTCCATTGATTTAGACGGTTTATGTACATTTAACAAGCTTGTGATTCAGTAATAGAGGGTGACCCCCTTGCGTACTGGTACTACTTCATTTGAAACCTTGCATACTGCGTACGGCCTTATTTTTGCTTTGCGTACTGCGTACCATTTAACAACAAAAACAACTTTGTTTTGCATTTTGGCATACAGTTTGAGGCATGCACAGGCACACTCATTCAAACGTTAGACTTGTTGTTTTGCTTGATATTTGTCATTGTTACGATTCCAATCATTTATGTTTAATCTTAAAAATGATGAAATATCCAATATAAGCGCGAGCGCAGTTAGCGCGCGAAAAATTGAGTGTTCTTTTTACTTCCCTTAATACAGCGTACCAAAGGGAAGGGGGGGTCACCCTCATAATAAGGATTTGTTCTATAAAATCAAATAAAATTCACTCATACTCGTACTATCACAAACGAATGTGCAATTACATGTATAAGATTTAATACCCAGTCGTTTGTCGGTGAGCGTTCACGTTTAACAGAAGCGACAGTAAAATGTTCTGGCTGTTATATTCTTTAAACGTTTGGAACACAATTACCTAAATCGTCCGCAAGCGTTAAAATAGTTAAAACTATTAAAGAAACATTCTTTTCAATGACCAAAATAAAACAAACGGTATGTTTATGAAATGTATGGATATATTGCAATTTGATAAATATATTGTCCCCGAATTACCCAAGTCTCGGAATCCCTTCACAAAATGCAATTACCGCGAATTTAATGCAACCATAACATTCTAGATGAAAACGTGAGTAAATGAACTAACCTTGATTTAGGTTTATTTTAATTGCAAATAAAATTGTATTAAATGAATTATAGCAAAACAAAAAGAACCCGCAAAAAGCCAAAAGTGGTGGTACACGGCAAGTATATACTTTGGTCAAGTTAGCAAAGAGGCATACTGTATTGCCAAATGTCAGTGACTGTCATCATGATTGACTCTTTTCTCATTTCTTACGTAATTGTGAAAAAAATCAATCTCAATGAGGCAGACATTGTAAAAGTCCAATTATTACTAATGAAAGAACAACGTAACTGAAGATCATTGAAAGGAAAAAGAATCAGAAAATTCGACAGAATATCTAAAACGGAAAGGGACTGAAAAAGTACATATTAAAGATAGCGATGTCCTGTAATATTGACTAGGCATAGTTAATATAAACATAATCAAATCTTGTTTACGATTTTTTGTCGCGGAGGCCTGTGTCTGCGCAGTTGTTGGTTTCTGCGAAGTCGGTGCGGCCGTCGTGCCATTTCTTGCCTGGGTCGTCGCCCCGGATACAGTGTATATCAATACATAGATTGATATTATCGTAAATAGTGTTTTCATGGTTGTTTTAGGCAATTTCTCAAGTTTTGAAATCAGGCTATGTTTCCCGAGGACTTCCCTTTTTATTATTTAAATTCACTTCCCTTCCTATAACAGTTTGATAAAACAAGATAGTGAGATGTGGCGACAGTCAACAATTGTACTATGAAAGTACCAAACTACAAGCACAGGATTACACCCCGTTGCTTCTCTAAAATTTAATAATAGTTTCATATATACATTCAACATTGCAACGGTTTTGCAATTTTTCATGCAGCAAAACAGAAATTCAAGCAGCTTTTCATTCGATAAATGCATGTTTTATTTTGTTAAATTAGCAGAACTTGAGCCATTATAATTATATTTGTGGTATGTTCTGTGATACTGTTAAGTACTAGAAACAGAATACACTACCATTTGCCAGCAAAACATAATGTTTCATCTCTTGACTTTTTACCAGATGAAAGTTAGGCCTAAAACAATACTAGTTAGTGTTGTTCGGTTAACCCAACCCTACGCATATAATAACATAGACCCAGTCTACAGTCTGTTTGGCGTTCGCAATTTCTTCCTTTAAGCTGAAAAGCAGTTGGTCTGTTTAAAGTGTGGGGAGTTGGAAGGACTCCACACGTGTTTTCACCAGACCGACTGCGTTCATACACCGATAATGACAGCAACCATGAAATTCATTTCTTATATTTACACTCCTTTTGATATGTTTTATGTAAAACGATTTTAGACGTAAAATTATTAAATGTAAACTTGACAAATGGCAAACCTGAGTAACGTCATTGTTGTTGTTGACATCCGTTACGTTTTCGCACCACATCGTTACATAATAAATAGAGGTATTCCGAGTAAACTGCGTTCATCGGGTGATGAACACCCGTAGAGGCAAATGCATTCATCGTAAGACATGCAATGGAGTGTAAATATTTAACTTTTGTCTAACAAAAAGCGGAAAATTACACGTCGCTATGACCGTCATTAATGCCAATTATAAAACTGAATCTATTGTGTTTTGCTGGCTACGCACTTGTGCAATATTTGACGTTACGTGCATTCCCGCATTTGTCGGAGCATTGGACGTCATTTCAAGCATGCTGTCAATAGGTCAATTGGTGTGAATAGAAGTGCTCCCCAGAATGACGATGAGTACTTAGTTTGCGCCCCACAAAGAGAGGCATTTTTTTACATAAGGTGATAATCCATTGTTATGCATGAAAGCATATTAAGCATCTAAAATATCATTTTGCATTTACCTGCATTAAAAACAAATTCAGAGTGTAAACACAAAACTGTGTAGTGATGATCACATTTATTTTCCAAACTAGAAAAGTTTAGTTTCTTTGCAAACCGAATCATAGTTCAAAGTGACACAAACAACCACCTTCCTGTCTTTACTTGTTGAAAACTGACTGAAAAGTTATAGACAAAAGCAGAAAAAAAACACAAATCAAGAAATTTAAGCACTTAAATTTATCAAGAAATATTTTAAAAATTAAACTTTTTTAGACTGTGCAAAATCTCAAACTAATCCCCTACATTTTAAATAACAAAATGTAATTTTTTAAAAGAAGTACACATATACTAACCATTATATACTAACCATTATTCAGATCAGTTATTGTTTTGTAAGGACAGGAACATTGCTGTTCGTAGCACATTTTATATCATTACATTATCTTAATGTATGAACGTATGAAATTTCCAATATAATTATTTTTATTTATAACATGTACAGCATGTACAGACACTTTCATAAATCATTGTTTGCAATGTGTTGTCATTCTTTTACTTAATATCAAAGTCAAAAATATATTTTGGAAAATAGGTAATGCTAAACTTTGTTTACTTTTACTTATATTTTTAAGAATAACCACCATCAAAATACATGTACTGCAAAATCTTTCATTATCACATATTTAACAATGTTACAGAAATAACAGTCAAAAATACACACACTTCATATAAACAGTTATTCTACATGTAAAGCAGTAAAAGTTAACATGGAAAACATTCATAAATGATGTACATTTAACTACATGTATTAGAAACGATATGTTTAGTTTTTATACAATGGTATATTAGCATGTAACCTCATTTAGGCTAAGAACATTTATCTGATCTTACACATTGGAGAACTCAAAAAATGATAAAGCAGTATCAAACAAATTTATTATTTAAACCATTCGTTTACGGAACTTGTATACTTTTTAAAGACACATTTTGTTAAGAATCTCTTTAAGGTGCTACAAATATTTGTAATTCACGAATGTTTATACTAGGAATTTCTGAATGAAAACCATTGAAAATGAGGACCATTGTTAATAGCTCTGTAGTGTCCGATTAAACATATTAGTTAACAAACATTGCAATGTTAGGCTTTGTTCAAAACTACTGTGATACATATAAAAAGGTAGCAACAATAGTTTTGCACAAAGCCCTTGAAATTCAACAAGACTTAGTATTAGGCAAGCTGGACATAAGAACATTATATTATTATTCAGGCATTATTACAAAGCATTAATCAAACAACCCAATTATCTATATCTGTGAAAACATTTTTAGTGAAACAACAACATTATCATCATCATCATCATCATCATCATCATCATCATCATCATGGAACTCAGGGAACTATGTACACACACACATACGTAATTTGTGACAAAAAATATGGCAAAAATATATTTGGTAAAGTTCACATTATAAAATACCTTTTCTTCTTTTTTTGTCGTAATTATGTAAAATATTCTCAGAAAGGCACTCCTGGAATGTTATATGTGAGATACACAATAGTCTGCAAAATCTGATATTTTAGTCACAAAATCACAGCATTTAAGTAAGTAAAAATATATATTTTTATATCATACACAAATCAAAGTACAAATTATTTATATATATATATATTTCTTTTAACGTTATCTTAAAGTTCACAATCTTTTTCTTTCTTTCTTCATTTTGACCTAAAGAAATTTGGAAGTCTACCATTAGTGTTTCCTTTTCAATAAAGTAAGTTGATATTTTTGTCTAGCGTCTAAAACAGAGTATTTTGTAAGAAATGTGATATTTTTATCCAAACGGAGATCACTCTAGTTCCCAGAGGTTCCATCGTCAAATCTTGTGTAGGGCGTATCATCCTTGATTAAACCTGAAAAAATGGAGATAATTAAGATTTTTTCCATCACAAAAGTAAAAACGAAATTTTAAATTGGTAAAATATAATTATTTCTCAGCGATTTGTTACTACAGGTACATTCCAAACATACTAAAAACACATACAATAGAAATTAAATGTATATATACAACAGCACTGTTTTGGCAAATGGAAATTTCAAAATAATACATTCTATCATATCAACACATTTGAATAAACATACAAATACACAATAATTTTAGGTTTGGAAAGAAATGAAATGTGCAGTCGTTGAAATGTGCTAAATAAATAATTTAATTAATCAAAACTTTAAACAATATTTAGGTTTACTAAAAATGATACAACTAAATCTAAGTACAACATTTGTTTTACCCAATCCTTTTATGTCAAAACAGAAAGCATCATTTAAATAAAACATGGACGGACATATTTTCAGCTGTCAAAGAAGGTACTGTTATTTATTTGACGACATGATAGATTTTTAAACACTCTATATGACAGTGCAACAGTCGAGCATGGTGTACAAACGCGAATGATGATGACAAAGTGTTTTCAGTAGTCAAATATTGTTTTTTTCTTGAAAGCAAGTTGCCTTAGTATTGAAAAGTATAATATTTCAGACCCAGTTTTTAAAAATTATCCAAACAGTATATATATACATTGTAGGAGTTAAAAACCTGTCACAAAAAAGATATGGAAAAACTGACCTACTGACTATCAGACTAAAAGACATTCAAATAACCCCTCCAACTTTGTAGGAGGGGGTGGGACATTCAAGTAACTGATATAAAACTAAGAATGTAGACCAACGTTACCATATTTCCTTCTGATTTCATCGTTCTTGGCCTTCCTCTCAGCTTTCCTGAAACACAGAATCAAAATCGAGTTAGAAATCATTTTAACATTGAAGTTTAAGCCTCAAGAGAACATACTATTTATATTGTAGCATATAATGTATATGGAATTTTGAAAATGTGCTGTATAATATTAGACATGGTCATCTGAAAATGTGCTGTATAATATAAGAAATAGTCACCACTTCAAACATTCAGTAACTTTCAGTAACATCCTAGTAAGCCCTCAAACATGGTCCTAACCATGTTTCAGGTCTGGTTGGGAGGTAACTAAAAGGCCAGAAGGCTCTCAGAGGTCTTTTCTATTTTTTAAATGACCTCTACCAAATGGATTAGACTATTAAGATACATTGGAAGGCAATAGTTGCCATTTAAAACCATAATCAAGCAAGCACATCACTGCTTGCAAAAGCCTTACATGGACTAATGACTAGATTAAAGTATGGATAACAGGTTTTACAATTAAACTTAAATAATTAATTCTTAAATCGGAATTAAGTTTTATTTCCTTATTTGTGTATACTTACTAAAGTGCAGAATTTCAATCAGTGCACAATTTATATATAAAATAATATGACTTATACATATAATTGTACATTAATATACTGGACGGTTAAAGAATGAATGAATTTACTCCCACAATAAATACAATTAAATATTGCAGGAAATGTGAATGTCACAAAAACTGTTATGGTTCAATACAGACAGGATTCAATACAACGACACTGTTGTTTCCAAAAAAACATGTCAGGATATTGAATTTGCCAGTATATTGAATTTCATAATTCATCATGTAATGACATACTTATTCACTGTTGTCTGTACTTTATGTATTTGTATTTATAATAAAAATGTTTTATGTTTATTTTATCATAAACTTGACATATGGTACACATAATAGAACAACTTAATTAAAACAACAGAATGGACCCACTTTTCCTCATGCTTGGTCTTGAGTTCCGCACGCTTCCTCTCAAACTTGGCGTCCTCCTTCTGATACCTGCAATACAGAGGTTTGCTAGACTTATTTTATTGATTCTATAATGCATGGTTCTACACATTTTTTTTATCTCTGCCCACATTTGCTGAAATCCATTGTTCATGTGAAAAGGTTTATCACAAACAGGAAGAACGGTTTCTATGTATTTACTCTAGATCAGATTGTCACCTGACAATATATCTCTTATCCATTGGATTAAAATTGACCATGTACGGTTATAAATGATCATGATTGACAGTTGTGGAACTGTCCATTGGCATTACACTGAGGCTACTATAACCATGCCCTTAGACAAGTGGCTAATTTGTTTAACAAAGTAATCCTTTGTGTCAAAAGACATGCAACTATATTTGTCAAAGTATATACCCAAATCCTTTCTTTGGTGAACGGATTATGAATATTTAGAAATGGAAGGTCCGGCGTGATGTTCATTGATTTAAATGCATATAAGAGTTTAAACACTTTGTAGGTACCCTCTACTATTGAAGCTGAATATTTGCATTATGTTTTAGTTTCAATATTGTAGATAACAAACTTACCATTGATGAAAGCTTTACCATTAAATATGCTAGGTCTGTATCTTTATACCTTTATAATCAGTTACAAATCTTGTAAAATGTTAAGTAAACTAAATAAATTAACATTGCAAA
>Ga0224511_10005269_pt1 | contig 10083 bp, 9 predicted proteins | sample SF_May12_sed_USG_2_FD_169988 | JGI IMG/M metagenome (GOLD analysis project Ga0224511, IMG submission 169988) | Sediment microbial communities from San Francisco Bay, California, United States - SF_May12_sed_USGS_8_1 | ecosystem: Environmental > Aquatic > Marine > Sediment | place: USA... | reverse complement strand
AGTATTAGCTTTGTTGCATTGTCCATGGAGTGCGCATTTTAAATATTAGCAATCATCAGCAATAGTTATATTTTCTTGTACATGTTAAATACTGTGTTCCTGCACTTATGTTAAACATAATTTTATAAAAGCAGTGTTACTGGGATGTTTTTCTGGGGCACGCAGGGATTTCCTTACCGATGTCGCCTCCATATCATACTGTTGATGACAAGGGCTCATATAATACTATGTACACTATTATATGATATGATTAACTGAGAAAAAAACATGGCAATTAAACATAAAACTTCTAGTCTAAAAACTGCAAATCAAAAAGCAAAACATTTATAAAAATAAAAACATTTAAAAGTTTCATATTTTGTCACAATGCATATTATTATTACTAATTTATGTTTTCTAACATTACACATGAAGATGCATGGTTGGCATTAAACTGAAACTGCTCAAATACAGTTCTTTGACTGCTGTATGGCTTAACTACGAACTATATTCATGGAAGAACATAAATGGACAACGGAAGAGAAGGTCTACTGTTTTACAGATCTACCACACACCGAGTCACTATGTCCACCTCTATCAACTACCAACAGTAGTTTTACAACAAGATCACACTCTCTACCACACATAATCAGACTAGGAATATAACCAGATTCAGAGCAGGTAGATTGTTGTGGTTCCAAAAGAAGACATAAAAAATGAATTCAATAAACACCCTGTGCACAACCTCTCACCTTTTTCATGTACACACCAAACCTATTCACACCCTTTTAATACATAAGAAACAATGTGTCATCTGTCAAAAAGTACAGTTTACACTTTCTCTGGTTTCCTGTGTAAAAGTTTTCATGGCACAAATAATTATGAATAAAATCAGAACTGACTAAATGTGCCAAAATAAAACATAAGGCTACTGGAAATCATGGTGCGCATCTGTTTAATATTTTACAAAAACATGCTTAACTTGTAGATCAAACTGGATGAAAAAGGGTGGGATTCCAAAGGAAAATAGATCTCTAAGGATGACAAATGTAATGCAAAGGTAGTCGGAACTTGTCCATCACCATTAACATCATAAGACATGTGTGTAAACTGATTACTCAGCAACAAGGAAACAACAGTTAGTAACAACAATGACTTATGACCTTATTGTTAGTAATAATAGCCTCTCTGTTATTCTTGCAGTTCATAGTAACAGCTGACTTCATTCTTGGTGACTTAATTCTTTGAATTTCAATATCCAATTTTGTTTTTGGTTCAAGTTTAAGTACATTATAGATAATTTTAAATTTTAGGCATTTGTATATGTAACCGGAACTGGTAAAGCAATGTGTTTACATGTTTATTTTTTAGCCTAAAATTCAGGATAAGAGAGAGGCTATTGATGCCAAATGCAAGATGAAAGTCTGCTTGGGATATGTGGGGACCGTACCAGCACGTCACCATCATGATCTAGTCTCTGAAAACATTGTCAATGGTTCAAATATAGTGGTTTAGACTTCTATTGTTAGTTAAGTAATAATTATAAACAAAATACTCATATACCCAGTAACTAAATGTGTATATCCTTACCCTCTCCAGAAAATTTATACAACAAGTTAACAACAGTAAAACGGTCTACTTATAAAAAAGGTTATAAATACCATAAGTTCATAAGATATTTATTGAAGCCAAGCACTTATGCCAGTATCTAAACAACATATGTTTATAAAGTATAATATTTATACATATATGTATATTATATTTTATATATATAAGTCCTAACTTAATACTTTAATTTGGTAAATGGAAACTAAAATATAACCTTGAAGCCAAAAAAATCTACAATATTGAGATAAAAACCTTATCCGAAAATAACAAGTGCTAAATTTGCAATACCATCCAAGAGTAATAGTTATCCAGTTCTCGATATGGGGTCTGTGGTATCAAAAACAATACATTCATTATACCAAACAATTTATTCAATTAATCTGTCTTGACACTTTCAAAGACTAAACTGAATTCTACAAAGTACACTTCTAAAAAATGTTGCACAATAACCTACAGAGAGATGAACCTACTGTTGAATAACAGACATGCATCAGTAAGAAAGATAGACATACGCTATTACTTCAACCACCTAATCTCACATAGTCCACAAAATTCAGAGAGCTATGAAGATGTTCACCATTTAAATACAAATACTGCATACACATTACACAAATACTTGCCTCCTGGTCATAGTTATAAGCACTAGTCTGTAGTCAAAACAGTTAACTTAGCTAGAAATATTTCTTATTTTATTCAAAAAGCACAAAATTTCAGCAATACACACTTGCTTGAATCATAACACATACAAATTTGGCTTCGGAATCACACATATCACTGGCATGCATCAACATCCAGGGCACATTGCAAGCTAAGACAGTGGGCAACCAGGCCCTGGTCCAAGCATAAACCAGGGCCTTGTCACAGAATGTAGTATACCCCCAGCTGGGACACAAAGTTCAAGGGCATATAACTCTGTTATGTTTTGATCACTATGTATAAACATAGCGTCTTGCAGATCTGCACATGTCAATTACATCTGTGAAGTTTCGGTCTAATCGCAAAAGAAATATGAAAGCAGTTTATAAACTTTACTTTTGTAAGCGTACAAACCAATTTCCAACTGACGACCAACAGTGTGACTCCATTATACCGTCCATCAAACCTTGTTTGTGGGAGTATAACAACATGCACGATGGTGCTGTGTGGCACACGAACACACACACTGGGCAAGGCTGTAACACGGCCACATGTCTGGCAATACAACATGCATCTTCACACAGGTCTTTCTTTAGATGGCAAAATACACACAACAATGACAACAATGCTAGGACACAAGGGGCCAATAAAGCCCAGCAAACAACATGCAACATAGGTCTTATTCTCTGAAGTTTTAAATCGGCCTTCACGCACATTTTACAACATATGTACAAATGGTTGCTAATGTTCCCCAAACAACATGCAACATGGGCCTTGAAAACCAGGACAAACACAGACACACTGAGCAATACTCAAACACTTGCGGCTAATACCTGCATGTCCGTCTGTAATTTTAGTATAATACAGTCATAGATTAATTTTAGTTTAAATAAAACTGAAAAGAATTCTGTATATGAATCAACAATGCTACCACTAAAGGTAGTAGGTAATAGTAGTAAGCATAATCTGAAATAAATGATATTTAGTAATTCAATTGGTAAAATCATCATTGAAAATGCAAAACATTTAATTACAAAAATTAAATTCAACAAAAAGTACTATATTAATGTGCACTTAGATGACAAACTTCACAAAGGTCTAAAACTTTGTGCAAGCATGTGTGATATTAACTGAACATAAAATTCTGCACTAAAGCCTAAACAACAACCATGAACTGAAGTCTGTTCACAAGGTGGGTGCATTACAACATTGAAAGCCCAATAACACAGCATTAAAATGCCCATATGTTCTATTCTGGTTCTATTAAAAATAGAGTGAAACTGTTAAAAAATGTGAAATAAGTCATGAAATAATGTTTTGACCTCCTCTTTTTTCCCCTAAATTCTCTTTTCCTTTCTAAAACTTAACAGTCTAAGCAGTGGTATGGATATTTCCCTTATAAAGTTACATCATCACAGTACAAGAAAAGAAACCTTCTATCTTACCTTTGTGTTGCCAAAGTTCATTCGCATGTAGAACTCTTCAAGCACCTGTCTCATTTTGTTCTGGTCTGTGATTGGTCGATACACGCGGCCATGTGATTGGTCGTCAAGGTCGAAAAAGTCACCAAAGATGACATTCTCTCCTTGCAGCTGTTCAGCTGACCATTTCACCTGGGGTGGAGAATATTATTTTCAACAAAACTTGCAGTCATTAGACAAAATACAAAACTAGTAAATGATAAAGCTTCACTCTTTTTTGACAAAAGGTGTTGTATTAGAAAACTGTTAATTTTTGAGACAATCAGACAGAACAGTATAAAAAAGACACATAATGTATGCTCAAATCCTTACTAATGGAGACATTTGACTAAAAATCAAGACTGTAAGAGAACTCTGACCTTGAAGTAGTCATGGAGATTGTCTGAGAGGAACTGGTAAAACAGTAAGCGATCCTCCGGTGAGATGAGGCGGTCGTGGAACACGCGCGTGGCCTCGTGCGCGAACAGCTGGGCGGCGTTGTCCCTGCTCACCATAACAGAGGTGTGTGCCTGGAGCAATCCCTGGATCACCTGGCAACACAACATGGCACATGGTAGACTGTGTCCTGTTATCATACATGCCAGAACAAGGGGATGTCCTAGGGCCAATAATATAACCCTCTAGAAATATCCTATATCAATTAATTAAGAAGAAAAGATTAATTTTCACTTAAACCAATATTCACTGATTCAATGTAAAAGCAAACGAAGATAACATATTTTTCTACTCATTTAAATCAATGGAATTGTTTTAAATGAAAAATCATATGCAGGTATAAACTATTCCATAAAATGCCAATGCCCTTACCTTGGACAGGTCTCTGACGTTGAATGTGTAGTGAGACTTGGCAGGTGTGGGGAGCATGTTGCGACACATGCAGTAGTACAGGGAGATGCTGACGTTGACGAGAGGCGTGAGACATTCGTTGACCTCGGGGGAGAAGTCTCCGTCAGCCAGGAACCGACCCAGCTGCACCTGGTAGATGTGCTGGAGGGAGCGTGTCGAAGGCTGGGGGAACGCCAACATGCTGCAGGGAACAAGTTTACATTGTGAGTTAACTATGTAAAACAATTTCTAGATAAAAGTTGGCATAAGTGAGGCATCATTCAATCTCAACTAGATAGATACTGTTTGTTGGAATTTGTTTTATTGGTTAATCAAAAATAAAAGTGACATATAAGTTCAGGTGTTTTAATTTTCTGATTATTAATCTAACATTACAGACTTTGCAGCATTATATCTATTGTGAGTTACAGTAATGTGTAATTCTGTGTTTAAACTAACCACATGCCCAAACACATGACATCAGTGACCTACCAGAAGTTCTTGAGGAGCCTGGGGCTGACAGGGTTGCGTCCTCCCCCTGGGGGGCCACATGCCGCCACCACTGTCACATCAATGATCTCCTACAATGCACCACAACAGGTCAAAGTCTAGACAACAATTCATTAATTCATAGACATTTCAACAGCAGGCCAATACATACATGATTTTTAAACAGAAAAAGCTTTAAAAAAGCTTTACTGATATGTTTGTTGTTACTCAGTCATCAATAAATTCCCAATGTTCTTGAACATTTTTGGATTTAACATTACAGAAGTGACAACTTGTGTCCAGCATTGTCTCCTGTGTAAGAGTACCTTCCATGCGTTTTTCTCTGTATGGTAGAAGCCTGACAGCTCGAGGAACTGTCTCAACAGCTCCAAGGGAGGCTGGGCCCCAAACTGCTCTGGCGCCGGCATGTTCAGGTCATCCACAAACAGCAACACCTGGCCACAAAAAATCAAGGTAAACTCATTGACCCTGTATCAATAATCAGTGGTAAAATATTTTGTTTTAAGTGTACTTTCTTCAGTTTTAACTGAATTTATGTAAAATTGAGTCAAACTCTTTATTTGGGAGAATACAGAAAGAGAACACCACAAATTAGGAGAAGTATGAGAGAACTATTATTTGTACCTTTCTGCCTTTAGGAGCTCCAAGTGTGTTTCTGCCTTTCTGTATCAGGTTGTGTTTTATCTGAGCCTGCAGCCTGGCCGAGGTTGTCTGTGCTGAGAACTGAATCATAGAACTGATGACCCCAGTGGATGCCTTGGGCTTGGCTCCCAGCAGTATGTCCATGCCAACTTTGTCATCGTCGTCGTGGCCCCACTTGGTGAGGCTGCTGATGTTCTCCAGGAGTGATGTCCCCTTGTCACTGTAGTTGAGGATGGATCCCAGGATGGTTCCCGTCTTCAGGGACGTGCCGCCCTCCTTCGCCAGCCGCTTCAGGGTGTAGTTGATCACTGCTGACTTGCCCACTCCAGACTCACCTAGAGTCAACAGTGATTACAATCAATGTCTTTTTTTCTTGAAGATTCTCATTTTTTTCAAACTAAGAAAAGTATGGAGAGCTCAGTAAAATACTATACTTGCTTTTTATTGAAGTATATTTAGTTAGAATAGTAATGTATTTACAGCTTAAACATTTACATGTATTAAGATTTTCAATAGATCTATTCTCTAACTTCTATAAAAGGTAAGAAGTAATTACAATAATTACAATAACGAAAACAAGTCACAATGTCTTCTCATCTCCTAATGTGTTCAATTATGTTAACCATCATAGTGTCACCGACCTGTGATGAGGACCGGGTGCTTGTTGAGCATGAGCAGGGAGGTAAGGAAGGAGAATCGTATCACGTCCACGGTCGGCACGATGTCGTTCTCATCTCCCCCGGACTTCTTCTGGTCCATTGACACGCCCATCGTCTCACCTAAGGGAAACAGTCAACAACATCTCAGGCTATATCATAAAGTTTCCAAATACAGTTTGATTGAATTTCAAATAAGCAAGGTACCAATGTTCCAAACTGTGTCTTTTTACATAAAATATTTGCCAGTCACCTAACAAAAAGCTGGCATGTTTCTTTCTTTGAAAAAATATCAGATTAAAATCAAATGGACACTGATACCTTTTCTCTAGATACCTATATTTTGTCCAAATGAAGAATTTCTGTTTGACAATATTCTTACCAATGGTAATAATGGCCCCTTTCTCAATGAGGGACTTTGTGGAGGGGACCAGGGCATCCCAGGGAACAAAGCTGCCTGACTCCATGTCTATGAAGTAGCTATAGATGGTACGGTTACCAGTGGGCAGGCGGACACCTTTGGGGAAAAATGAAATTGTGTTAGATTGTGAGATGCTTGCTTTTCTTGGAAAGGAAATGAGGTTCAGAAATTATGCTTTTCGTGAGATTTAAAGAATTCAAAGACAAGATTATTGATTCTTTGTTTGGCTCTAGTACAGCAGCCCCAACAAAAGTTGTAAGGCATTGTGTCTTGATAAAACTGAACTGGTCCTCTACTAGAGGTGTCTCACCTAGTGGCGGTTCCACCTCAAACATCTCCCGCATGAAGTTGTCAAACTCGTTACAGATGTTGATCTCGGGCTCGCGTTTCTCCGTGCCGCCGCGCCGAGACCCCATATCATCCTCGTCCACGTCCTCCTGTCGCCGGTAGTTGCCACCCAGGCTCCACGTGTACGCGAACACGTACAGCTTACCCAGCAGGTTGAGCAGCTGGCCCGGGTTCTTCTGCAGGTAGAACTGCTTCATGCCCGCCGCACTGCAATCATGTATAAACACATGCTGAGGTATTCAGTTTGTACACACTTAGGTTATGGTATGTTTTCTTGCAATTTAATATTTTTAAAATATATAAAGTTTTTTTTTCTATTTCAAATTGGTTTTGCTTGGTTTTTATGTTTTTTATCAATATTTTAATGATAAAAATGGAACGGTTTAGAGAGACAATAATTTGTATTGATCCTTTTTCGCTGATTTCTTTAACTGAAAAGGAAAGAAAAAGTAACAGAAAGAAAACTGCAAAGCCAAACTACCAGTATATCTTGTGAAACAAATTCAATGCCATGAACAAAAGAAGAAAGTAATACATAACACAAAAACCAGAAGTTTTGTCAAATACCCTTTCCAAACATTAGAAGTATGGACTTCCACTGCTTTCACCCGTTTTTCAACATATTCATTGAAACCAACTACGGCATTAGTTTTTTTCTTTTTCAAAAATTTGCGCTCATCAGCTGCCAATGAGGCGAGTTCTAGGAAGTTTAGACCCTGTATGCTAGAGGTGCAAGGTAAAACATGAATAGTTTTTAATAATGCACCTGATGTGATGTTAAATCAGATTTATTCAATGCTAAAATAACTTCATAATTATTTACAAAAAGAATCGAAAAAATAATTATTAAAACTTTTTTAACATTATAAAGCTTAAAGACCAAACAAACAAGTAACTAAACTCATACCCTCCAAAGCAGAAACTTTGCAATCTGAAATTGGCCTACACATGTTTATCTCAATTTCTATGTTTTTGCTTTGGCATATTCTTGATAGCAACAGATGGAGAAACAAAAAGATTATTGGGTATACTCTAACCAGTCCAGTATGTGGTATTAAACCCGTGTTCACGTTTGGTTCCTCAACCAGCCATGATGGCTAGGTCAGATTCTCAACGAATTCTAGCTTATAAAATATCAAGAAATGTATAAAATTGTTTGCTTTTTTTTTCAAATAACTTATAATATACAATGCACATTGTAAAGAACAAGAAACCACTTCAAATGTAATATTGAAATACATCCTGGATGCAAAAATAAAAAATAAAACATAAATTGTGCCATACATACTGCTGAAAGTAACACACATCGAAGCGAAACATGATATACATCCAATAAGGAGTGGTGCATGAAGCATGTACACAAGAAAGCCAGCCTTTACAACAGTTACCAACATGGAAGGAACATGTTAGCTCAGTGTCAACTTTGTCTGGGTAAATTTAATGAAAAGGAAGAAAACCTTCTTAAAAATGTAAAGTATGTCATATCTATTGTTTTGAATTAAATGGCTGCCAATTTTCGAATGACTACATTAAAATAGTTTTTTATAACTGACAGGATTTTTGAATGACTAACTTAGTTATTGACTGACTGGCATTGACTGAATGGCAATGTTTGTTGTAAAGGCTGGTGTGAGAGTACAGCGGTGGAGTACACGTGTCTGTGCCAGCTACCTCTGGGCCTCCTTCATCTCCAACATGAGCTGGTCCTCACTCGTCTCACTGGCCTTACCCCGGCCCCCACCTCTACCTCTACACACAACACAGGGCCACGTGAACACACGCCAACAACATTTACATTTCCTTAGTATTTTATATGCATTTATTTTTTAAAAGAAAAAAATACAGATAATTAAAAAAAAAGCATATGTCATGCAAGATACAATAACATGCTTCACAGAATTTGTTAAACTCCCTCTGAGCGTTTTAACTCAATATATGGACAGAAAACAGGAATCAATCCTTAAATCACTGCTTATTATCAATGTATGGGGTCACTCACATTAATACTTAATTATACAGTCATACAACATGGCGGAATAGTCACATTGCAAAAAAAAACAAAGTTATATTAAGGCTTTTTTGTAAAGAAAACTGATTATTACACATTAAGTGTGTATGTATGTTTAACAGTTTTAACAAGAGTGCCAAACTGACACAAAAAACGCCCGTCAAATTTGTGGTTAATTCAATGGTAATGACAACATTTTTGGGAGCAGGATATTCGACTTGGAGAGCAGATACCGCTAATTCAGTTTTTGGACAATTCAAAGGCCATAATTCAGGAGTGCTTTGGGGGATTTGGCAGGTTATAGAACTTGGTCAAGATATTATGCCCATCAACATATTCACCAAGTTTGATAAAGACCGGATAAAAACTCTTTGACTTAGGGAACAGAAACCCTAATTTTGGACAACTCAAGAGCCATAATTCAGGAGTGCCTTGGGGATTTGGCGGGTTATAGAACTTGGTCATGATATTATGCAAACCAACATATTCACCAAGTTTGATAATGCCCAGATGAAAACTCTTTGACTTAGAGAGTGTAATCCCTAATTTAGACAATTTAAGGGCCATTATTCAGGAATGCATGGGGGTATTTGGCAGGTTATAGAACTTGGTCGATATTTTTTGCCCACCAACATATTCAATGAGTTTGATAAAGATCGGATTATAACTCTTTGGCTTAGAGAGCAGAAACCCTGTGGAAGCTGAAAGCCCGCCCGCCGCAGGTGTTCACATAATCTGTCCTGTTTTTCAAACGGGCTTATAAAAATGAGTTTTAAAAAATGTAAAAAATGAAATTTAAAAATGGCTTTGTAGTTTGTAGATATCTGACCTTAAGAAACCATTGGGAATAACATTCACAACTGACTAAAGCATGGTGCCTATCTACTTGAAAGCCCTAGTCTATCACTATTCTAACAGGCAAATTACTGTCAAGTCATTTCTATTCATGGAGCACTATTTTTCATGGAT
>Ga0224511_10005267_pt1 | contig 10084 bp, 10 predicted proteins | sample SF_May12_sed_USG_2_FD_169988 | JGI IMG/M metagenome (GOLD analysis project Ga0224511, IMG submission 169988) | Sediment microbial communities from San Francisco Bay, California, United States - SF_May12_sed_USGS_8_1 | ecosystem: Environmental > Aquatic > Marine > Sediment | place: USA... | reverse complement strand
CTCTTGATTTCAACCGGTGAAAACATGACTGTGGCATATCTACACTGAGAAATTGGTGTCTGACCAAGGGATGGTGATTCAACTAGGCAGATGCATTATCCCTTTAAGACGCCAAGTTCTAAGGTACCGGTTAACAAAACACTCTTGAGAAATGATAAGGAACCAGCAGCTACAACGATCAAACTGAGATCATTGCCTCGCTTTCGCACAGTTACTATAGTTGCTACAGGGTATATCCCAAGGAATTCCATGATAGAGCCCTTCAGAGAAGGCTACTACAGTGGTAGTACTCAGAGCACTCGTTAGAAAACTCGATTTACAGACTCTTTTCACGATGGGTTTTGGGCACATTGGACATCTATTGAATAAAGCCGGAGAGTTTCCTTCAGGCTCCGAGCAAGACGTCCGGATAGGTTTCACCGAGGTCTACGAGTAGAACAAGATAACAGTAATGGGAACTGTAACCATTAAGACAATTTACCGGTTTTGCTAACAGTTAGTGTAACGCGCATTATTTTCATGTTGTAAATCGCATGCAAATGTAACCGTTACAGTAACCGTTCGCATCTTAACTTCTGTATTTGCCAATCATGCTAGTCATACTGAACTTGAAATTGTGTGATGTCCACTCAGAGACACTCTGAACGGTTAAAAAATGGCGAAAGATATCAGGTTGTATCGCAGACTTTGCTCACCCATTCCGGGACCAATACTGTATAAACCACCTCTTGTAAAAGTGAAACTATTTGCATAGCTCATGTATGGTTGAGAGTGAAACTATACCGAGTTTGTTATCTGGCCCAGGTTTGTTATCAATCCACGGTTAGAGCACAAACATTTTTGGGTTCATAATGCATGTGGTTTCCATCTTTGATAGTTACCCACAGAATCTTCACAAGTCTTCACAATTTTCTTTTTAGAGCTGTTGGAAGAATGAACCTCAAAACCAATGTGTTTCACTGCATTTCATTGAGAGCAGCTACTGTCAATGAGAAGAAAAATGCGGTCAAGCTGGTGCAAAAATGTGATACGGCTATGCACCGACTACTACTGGATGCTAATGAAATGTGAACGATGCTGTATGGTTTTATTCAATTTTGCTTATAAATTATAGAACCATAGAAAAAGAAATTCAAATTAAAACGGTTTACTTGAAACCTAGTATTCTGATAACTCCAACAGGGAAGTCACTTTTGCAGGAACTTTAGCGATACCATTAAGTTCACGCAAACTTATCACCACCAGACACTCCACTGTTGAACCTCCCATTTTCTCTACTAACTGACAAGCAGCATCGAGTGTACCTAAAAATAAAATTTAGTTTCTGTGAGTATGGTACACCAGAATGAAGGTAACCATCCGTTATTATTAAATTGCAGTGTTTCAGTGTTACATCTAATAATACTTATCACAGCATCAACGGACTCCTTATTTTTGGTGATCTGAGGTGACTTGAACACATTTTGATTACGTATTTGCCAATACACCTATTGGTATAATCCATGAAGTTATTTGTCCATGATACTATCGGACACACCTCCAGTTGCAAGCAGGTCATCAATTATCACAACTTTTTGTCCAGCCGTTATAGAGCCAACCTGAGCTTCAAAAATGTCCTACAACAAATGCAAACTCAAACCTAGACCATTAGCAATTTTGAAATGAAATATTTTATTTTTCACGATAAAAGAAATATTTAACGGCGCAAATAGTAGATCAAGGTAAGCAAGGTGCATGATAGGTCCACAGCTTACCGATCCATACTCCAGTCTATATTCCACTTGGATACAATCCCCAGGCAGCTTTCCTTTCTTTCTGATAGGGACAAACGGTTTCTTCAGGGCAAGGGACATGACTGGTCCAAACAAGAAACCTCTCGCCTCTAAGCCAACAATGACATCACAGTTCAGCTGTTTGACATGATCAATCATGACATCCATCAAATCCTGGAAGACATCTGGATTGCGCAGAATGGGGAAGATGTCTCTACAAATATAAAAATGAAAAAAAGTATCATAGGATGCTCTCAAATAGAAGATGTAACCTAGATGCTCCAAGAACTGATAGCTACCGCTCAGCAAAGCACAATTCAAGGAGGTGTTAGAATCCTCCAAAACTACAATGATGCTCACTTAGCCACTACCTAATCTATCAGATCGATCAATGATTAAAATCAAGCTATTTTATTTATTATTCGGTCAATTTCATCTTCAATTGAAATGAATGGATGATCATTCACATCATGATTAACCGCCAACTCAACCTGGTTCCTTGTGTAATTAAATGATAACACTGACACTTACACAGTTACTGACAGTTACAGAGAGAGGGAGGGTTACAATTACATGAGTTGGTGAGTTTAAGTTTAACTTCAACTAAGTTTAACTGCAGTGAGGGAGTGACTTGCGCAGTTGCTGACTTATGACTGACAGATTTAGTCAGTCATTGACGCAGTAGTAACTGAGTAAGTCTAACAGTAACGTAAGTGAGTAGCTCGCTAACGTAACTCACGCCACTAAACAGTAAACTAACTTTTAGTTTTAATCTGTTCTAAGTGTAAATGTAAACTAACTGAATAAACTCACACCGACCGAGTCTCTCACTCTCAGTGACTGAATGAGTGGAGCTTACTTGAACATGATCCCCTTTTTAGGGAAGTCAGGATGAGTGCCAATGGTATCTCTCACGCGTTGTATTTTGTTCTGATCCGCCATGATCTTTTAATATTCTACAAAATAGCTACTGGCGCAAGCGGCAAAGGTCGAGTAGAACGTTGCCAGTCGCCTATAATCACGTACGATTTGGCCCGTGTTACGCGCCTTTTCGGCGGGGTAATCTTACAAACATAATTCCGTTCTCCAGTGACTTTATGTTACTGCGTTCTCTATTAGTCCTGATTAGTCCTGGGACCTGGATTAATAGATCTAGCTGTAGTAAGTGTGTCATAATCTAGAGAAAAAATCGTAGCTGACTTTCAAATAGGGGTTACATGACAGGAGATGCTCCGGGCTTGCTGCTTGGAGAGCTTGAGCAGTGACATAATGTGACAGCGGTGACATTATGTCACTGGTTTGAGTTACTGTTACAGTATCCCTTCATAGCGACCCAAATCAGCTTCTGAAATCCTTATCATGGGTGTGGACCAGGGTAGGGAGTAGTTACTCACAAAAGTAACTAATTATTCAATACTCCTAACTTTGGTAAAAGGTAAACATTCCTCGCATTAGTTACTTTATGTGTTCATACTTTTTCTTGAATAGTGCTGTAATGTAGGGAATATACCTCTTGTGAGAAACCATGTGCACAGAAACCTTTTGAAAGTGAACAGAAAACAGGAGTTTGGTCTACTGTAATATATTGCAATATTTTTATTTATATATGTAATGTAAGTAATATTAAAGCATTTTATCCTAGAACATCTTCAGCAGTATTTTTAAAAACATAGTAAGTCCCGAACACCTTTTACATGGTAGGATCATTTTTATGAGACCAGAAGATCTTCTTTGCTGAACATGTACTTTAGGGCACCTAGGTGCTCTACACCTAAAGATATAAAACAACAGATTCTTTGTAGTCGAGACACATGGCTGTGCGTTCTGAGTGATGAACCTGATATATCTCAATCCTGTACTGGTGTAGTCGATTGCTGTCGCAGCCATGATGTCATGATGAGTTATATGTAGAATCTCAAGGTCAGGGCATATTTTTTGTCAGGACTTGTCTTCACCCCGGACTTATTTATTGGCTGGGGGAGATCAATCCAATTAGTGCAATTTGCCAACTAGTTTCCGGAGAGCGATTAGAATCGAATTGTGTGAAAACGACACTATTCAGTTACAAAAGTAACATACAATTAATACTCCAAAATTGAATGAAATGTTCTCTTTCGTTATTTTAAAAACAAAGATTACCTAACATTCAATACTAAAAAAAGTAACTAATCCAGTGGCGATTACGCTCAACTCTGGTGTGGACCGTGTAGCTGCTTTGTTTTCCCAATGCATTGGCTGTAGCGAGGTAAATGCTGCAGCTGCAGAGGTATGGTTTTCATATCGAATGCTGCCTACCCATTAACCATGCAAAACTTTACCCCAGGCCATGGCGTCATCACTGCTGTAATGTGTTCAGTGATCGCAGCAGAGATATGAACAGATTCCAAGTGGTTTATTCTCTCTTTCTTCTATGAGGACGGGTGGATAACAGCAGTGCTTGGACTATTAGACTACAGAATATAATATACTACACAATACATATAAATTACTTCCACTCGGGAGCTGTATTGTTAACCAGTAAGAGCAACAGTAATTTACCATCACTAATTGACCATTCAGGCGATGTTCCAAAATGTAATCATAAATAAATGATAAGTAAGATCAGTCATAAAAAAAACTGTCACACACTTATGGATGAGGAAAGCACCTGCATTGCATCACTGCTTATGTTGACAAATGCCCCTGTCAGGTTAAAGGTGGAGAATTCGATTAAACATAATTCAGGCTGCGTGTGCATGGTAGCTAGTGGTAGTGTATTACAAAACTGACACTGTTTGTCTTTACCTCTGCCCCAGCAATTCCTATCCACAACTGTAAGGTAAGCGCACTAGAGCGAGCCAATCATGCCTCTGGGTAAGGTTTTATATATAGGTGACGATAAGGTAAGCCAGGTGCACCCTATATGTAGTTTTATGTGCTTCAGTTTGGGAACTAGAGAGTTTCACTGCGCTGCAGCTGACAGGTATGGGACAGAGTGACGCGAACAGAGAGTGAGTAGTATAGATTATCGTATGGTGTAATGACTTGTGTTCACATTGGAGTATGATTAGAACTTCATGGCACCGGATTTGCTGCTTCTGCGTCCAACTGCACATGAACTACATAACGATAGAAGCATGTCTAAATGAATACCGTCTCATAAGCATTTTGCATTTCAATGTACTTGCTGCTATACCAAACACAGCCAGATGTACAAAACTGAGTCGATTTAGAGTCTTAAGACCAATGCCATCCATCGGCTGGAAACAGCAGTGGTGGATGTTTAATGCAGTTCCATTGCTGTCGATCGATTGTCTTCTTGTTTTCAATAAGAGTTATTTTTGGAGGGATATATCTGATCCTACATGGAATCTTCAATGATAGATCAGATATGTGTTTTTATTTTATTCTAGGTAGTGAGTACAGTACGTGTCAGAAAATGGGGAAAACACTAAGCACACTCTCATTCACTGAACTAGCAGCTACCTGTACTCTGGCTGCTTGTTTTCCTCCACTCTTACTGTATGCAACTCACAGATATCGAAACCGAGAGCTGTATAAAATACCGGGATTGTACGACTGGCCTATCGTTGGAGATGTTCTTCACCTCAGCCCTAATCCAGCCGGTATCGTAGAATATTTATTGTGAATAATTTCCATAATCTTCATAGACAGAGAATGTCATATCCCTGTGCTGGTTTATCGCGCCTATTTGAATTAATCAGTCCTATGCGCATTGGGGATAAACTTCATTCTCTACCTAGCTCCAGACATATCCATCTACACTACTGATACAAAGACACCATATACCACAGTGGAAACTTGTTTACTCAGCAGTAATTCGATCAGGTTAGATAGATGGTACCATCCCTGTGGTTTAGCAACACGTATGCGTTTCTTTACAGAGTTTTACCAGCAAATGTTGTTACTATTCGAGGAGCATCGAGCTAAGAAAATACTGCGATTTATGATTGGAACAAGGATTTCAGTGGTGTTTTTCAATGCTGATAATATTGAGAAAATTCTCAGCAGCAGTGTGAATATAGAAAAGGCTAACGGATATGAAATAGGACACGAATGGCTTGGCTTGGGATTGCTCATGAGGTAAATAATGCCTACACATAATGTCAACCCGGTTGTATGACATTCGAAACATAGTTCAACCAGCCACATAATTATGTCACCAGCTCAACTCCTAAATGAAACTCCGCAAACTGTCACTCACTGGTATCTCCCAGTGTACGGCAGTGACATGCACAGTGAACTATCGTGTGAAAGAAACAGCTGACTTTAGAAAAGATTAATGCTGATAACAAATAATCCATACACATGCGCAATGAGCTGTGTCTTGTCTTTGAATGTTTCTGAAATATAGAGGATAGAGAATGATCAAACTAGATCAGAATCAGTTATGTGAGCATACACCATACGTATACGTGCATTCTCACGCAACAAATCCTGATCAAAGTAACTCTGTATTTGAGATTTGTTACATTTATTTTATTTTGCAGCGGCGGTGATAAATGGAGAAGCCGTCGTAAGATGTTAACTCCGAGTTTTCATTTTAACATTCTGCAAGATTTTCTTGTCACAATGAATGAGCACAGTTTGTCTCTAAAAGAAAAATTAGAGGAGGTCTCCGTCGATGGCAAACCATTTGATATATTTCACTACATCAGCCTGAACTCACTGGACATCATCTGTGGTAAGACCTTATACCATCTATACGCAATACAGCGGGCTTATTCTCTAAAACCTCACTGATAGGATATCACCTCGCAGCTCTACTTGTTAGCTCATGATGTCATTGCATTCACTGTGGTCTGTGAAACTATCAAGTATTCTAAACAAATATACGTAACATTGCGTAGTGAAGGCTCAAGTAGGAGCTGGTTCCTTTGATTCCCAGTTGCACAATTGAAGATATCAGCAAAATTCAAATTCTTCGGTAGGAATGAGAGAGTAGCTTATATTTTCAATGCAATAGAAAAAGATATACTATACCAGAGCAGATTGGTCCATAACTCATAGTTCCAATATATTGTGATTGTATATCCTTTTCAGAAACTGCCATGGGAGTCAAGTTAAATTCCCTGCTTGACCAGGGATCTGACTATGTGGAGGCTGTAGTAAATATTAAGGACATCATAGGAAGGCGAGATAAGATGCCACTTCTCAAGCCAGATTTCATTTTCTACATGTTTCCAATGGGATGGAAATACGCAAAATCACTTAAAATCCTTCACAACTTCACCATAGATGTGAGTAATAAGCTTGCTTTATTCGTTATAATGCTGCTGCCAATTGAACAGGTACTAGCATAACAGTAGGATAGATTTTGTTGTTGAATAGGGCACCTAACTAGCCTATACCAAGGCCAGAATCACCTGGCGCTTGTGTACGGTTGCGCCCATGTGTGTCTGGATACTTTCATGATTTCTTACTCTAGACAGCACTGCTGCGCTCTCTCTAAGGTTATTTCAAAAGAACAGAATGCAACAGAAATCTTTACAATGAAAGGTCTTCAATCTAGAGAATAGCTCAATTCCAGTAACACTAAATATCAGTCCACCGAGTAATGAAATTGGAATGACCTGTGTTGTCTGCTCAATAGAATAGCCGATCAGTCTACCCTAATCATTCCTATCCATGCAAATTCGATTCAAAGTGTATTAAAGGTGAAGGTTGTCCATTAGCCACCATTGTGTGGGAAGCGCCTGTTAGAGAGCCAACTTGTACCGACAACGATATAACTGAGGTGGGGTGTTCACTCCTCTTTCTCACCGCCATCACCTTCCCCAGCTCTGAAGGGAGTTGGGTAACCCTTCTCTGCAGGGTGAATAGGGAGTTGGAGGGAGTTTTCAAAAACTCTCGGGGGCAAACTGTTTTGAACCAGAGACTTCACCCTCAGCGGCAAGCACTCAGCCACAGTGGCCCCCTTTTTAGGTCATCAAAAAGCGAATAGAGGATCGACATGGTGAGTTGAAAGAACGAAAATATAAAGCATTCCTTGATATGCTATTGGATTGCACAGATGAACATGGTAATCTCCTCACTATCAATGATATCAGAGAAGAAGTTGACACCTTCATGTTTGAGGTAAGTGCGTGATAGGTGCATGCAGAGTAAAGCTGCATGTACATCACAGTACCGGAATTACGTTTCAGAGAGCCATACTCAGAGTGACTTTGTCGCAGATTCAATTTCACCTGGTTAATTTCTGCGTATAGATTTGACCTGTTCACTAGGCCAACTAAATCCCCTAATAACCTGACTCGGGATTGACTCGGGATTGACTCGTTATAAAACAGCGAATGTGCGTAAACTTCCCAGACTCAACTAGCACAATAACTCGATATCCCAACCTTGCGAATCAGTTTATTGCAGGGCCATGACACAGTGTCAGCTGCTCTAGGATTTGCTGTCCACCTGCTTGGAGCTCACCCAACCATTCAACAGAGGTGTGCTGCAGAGCTTGATAACATATTTGGTAGGTGGTGATATACAACATCATTTGCATGTATGTGGATACCTACAAAAAAATAAAAATTCATTTTAATCATGATTCGGTTCCCCAAGCATACCCACGCGACTATGAAAGAAATCACTTAGTGTATGGAAGTCCAAGCCCTGCTTGTGATTGGGAATGATAGGAAGAGTGAAAAAGTTGGCTTACCATCGCTTCTCTCTCGAGCATAACCCCAAAGCGTAGCTCATACATAGGGTATGCTCATGCAAGTATGCACCATACATTCCATGTACAGTGAATGTAAACACTGCCCTTACCAGGGATCTGTAGAACCCAGAACACTAATCCCATGCGAGTTTCTTGAGCTTTCACAAACCTTTTTGCAGACTCACCACGATCTGTAGAAATGAATGATCTAAGGAAAATGGTCTACCTGGAGGCATGCATCAAGGAGACTTTACGCCTGTTCCCATCTGTCCCATTCTTTGCAAGGAGGCTAACAAATAGCATCAAATGTGGTATAAGTATATGTCATACTTGAGACAAGTTTATCCCTGCCAATATGATTAGCAAGCAGTAGGTAATTCGTACTGATGGGACAGTTTGAGAGGTGTTCATAAATACAATATGAGTGCAGTATGCCATTTCTGTGCTGGCTAAAGTTCTTGTGGTTAGCCTATATTTTTTTACAGGAGAGTACACATTGCCTAAAGATACCAATGTTATGGTATTCACGTCAACCTTACATAGGGACCCTGAGTATTTTCCTGAACCGAAGAGATTTGATCCTGAAAGGTTTCTTGGAGAGCAGGCACACGCCAGACATCCATATGCTTATGTCCCGTTCAGCGCAGGGCCAAGAAACTGTATTGGTAAGTAACTACTGAGTGGGAAAGTGTTCACTTTTTTTTTTATTTTCTCACAGCACCAATATTGGTCAGTTGGTAACAGTTGGTCTTAACGCTGAAGAATTATTTGCCGGCAAAGGTGACAAAAGACCTGATACTAGATCCCTTCTAATATTCACAGCTATCTCATGGAAAAACCGATGTACTGTGGAGAGTTGGAGGACAATGCCAACCTACTCACCCTCTGATACGCTTTGTCAACTAACCCCTTGTTCTCTGATCTCTTTTCATTCATCATCACAACTAATATTGTATGTGGGATGTGACTAGTTTACCAGAGGCAAACTTCTGATCATTCACTTTTTTAGGCCAGCGATTCGCCATGATGGAACTCAAGGTGGTTCTTTCTGTAATTCTGAGAAACTTCACTATACACTCGACACAGAAAACTCAAGATATTCACCCAAATCCAGGGATGGTGCTGCAACCAACAGATGGCATCATGGTGTGCCTGACACCAAGAGCGTAGAAGCAAAGCTTACCTATTCCTATATATGTGCATGAGACTGACTATGATAAACATTACGATACTTTTTCATACTACGTACAACATTGTTTCAGTACCAACGCTACACGCAGTATAATCATGCTTCCTCTCTGTCATGCTCTTGATATCACCTACAGACCGGCTTGTAGCTTTCCATTTGGATTTGCAGTGACACAATGCACGGGACATTGCTTTGATGTATATGCACAACATAATAAAAAGCTATGGAATGAATCGTATCAGCGACGAGCACTGAACAGAGTACAGCCATAAAAATTTTAATTGAAATCTTTACCATGCTCACCCCTGACACTCATACACAGTAACAGAGGACACACACGCACGCACGCGCGCACTACTTAACCTACTGCACCTCTTAGGTCCTTCAGTGGTGGAACCCAGGACCAAACTGAGTGGTGCGCGCTGGGCCACATACTGAAACGGCAGGCCATCTGGCTCGTGAAACATT
>Ga0224511_10005266_pt1 | contig 10084 bp, 4 predicted proteins | sample SF_May12_sed_USG_2_FD_169988 | JGI IMG/M metagenome (GOLD analysis project Ga0224511, IMG submission 169988) | Sediment microbial communities from San Francisco Bay, California, United States - SF_May12_sed_USGS_8_1 | ecosystem: Environmental > Aquatic > Marine > Sediment | place: USA... | reverse complement strand
TGCTTGATGTGTTAATAAACAAGAAGCTGTGCACACATTTTATTTATACCACATGACATTGACATAATAAAGCATTTTATGATACTGCCGAATTTAGGAAGTGCCGAAAACTGGCGGTCTGGGGATAATATAGTCAGAGACCTGTTTCTTTAAAGTCAGTGCCTGATAAATCTAATATTTTGTAATTTTTGTTTAAAGTCTTTTTTAAAAAGGCAGACAATGTCACATCTTTGAGAAGGTCTGACAAAATTTGCATCTCAGCTAAACCATTTCTTTGGTTAATTTATTCCATACTCATAATCATACTGGCCCAGTGTATCCTGTCTTCTCATAGGTTCGGCCACTTAAGCCATTGTTCATGTACTGTTTGGTAATGTTTAGCATTAGTTCTGACCTTCATAACTATAACTTGTTTTCGGAACACCTCGGTACTCACTGTACGTTAGAGTTATGACCTCAGCCTATGTAAAAGGTCAACCAGGATTTTAATGGCTGACTGTGAAAAAGAAATAACAGCATGTGGAAACTTCATTTGAGTTAATAGTCTGATTTAACTTTGTTTGATAAAACATCTTGGTTTTTGACCTACATTTGACTTAAACAATCAAACAAGTGCTTACTTTTAACAATGGGTTGAATAATGTCCGAGAATGATCGTTTCTAAAACTAGAAACGCTCCTGGTTGAGCGACAAAGGCAGATAGTCTGATACCCAATGGAGTGAAATGTAATGAAAACGTAATTTGGGTATCAGTTCTGAGACTAGTTTAGCATTAGCTAATTGTAAATTCCGGTATTTTACTGCAGCATGTATTCTTCGAACCATAAATGCTTATTTTGTTTCAAAAACGTCTGAAAACTGTATTATCTTCGTCTAAATATTTGTCAGCAGGAAATCAGAAAAAGGTCAATGTGATTCTCATACATTTGTGAGTTTTAATTGGTCGTTAATTTTAGCAATTAGCGCTACAAGACATGCAAGTTTTTTCTTACAGCAATCACATGTTATGAAAGTTTCTATTTGACATCTTCATCTAATAATAAAATTATTGTCGAGTAAATATTGATTGAATTATTTTTTGGCTGTATTTAAACAGCAAAGTTAACCCAAACCAAACCACATAACAGCTTAATTTGTTAACATCATTTAGAATGATAGTTCTATTGAACGTTTCCAGATTAAACTGAAAGTGGGGCGTAAACAGTTGTGGGTAAACTTCAAGTAATGAGGTCATACCATGCGGGTCTAAAAATAGTCGCAGTTGCTGGAGAAGATTAAGATTACAAAGCGAAAGTAGAGATTTTCACTATAAATTTCTATTCTTTAAAAAAAATATTAGTAGTATTAAGACATAACAACCAACAGCTCAGAAGCATCTAATATGATTATATTTTGTCATAAAATCACAGGTTTTCTTTTTTATAATTCTTGACGTAAGTTCATTTGGTAAAATAATTCGGGCACATGCACTTACGCGCATAGGTTGTCAATGACATCATACTAGAATTCACAAACTTATGAGAATGGCCGAAGCTATGAGAAGGGAGGATACCCATTTACGGAAGAAGACCATTAGCTGCAGCCTCTCATTTGATTCAATATCATCCTTAAATATTTTGTTTACTGCTAATATAATGCGAACAGTAAAATTTTAGTTGAGTTCAGAAGTAAAAGAAGTGACATTGATAATTATAGTTCTTTTTTATACGCACAAAGTTGTATGAATATAAAATACTATCATAAGTTTGTTGTGTTAATTACGAAAAAGTGACATTGCATTTATACATATCCAAGATGTTTATGTATGCAAATATTACTTGAAAACGTATTTTTTATAAAAACGATTAACAGGTTTTATTATATATAAGAAATAATGTTATCTTTTTAAAATGTTGTCATAATATTTTTATGTCAGACATTCAACATCACACGTCTTCACCGAGACTTATGTCTAAATTATATTTATTTGTAACCCACAATTCTGTGCTCTAGTCTATATAGTGGTATACAAGAAAATATATAGTCCAAAGAACTTCTGGTAATGGGTACACAACCAGTACAAAATTTAAAATTAACAGTACTCATATTCCCTGTGGGAGGAAATCCTTTTTGAGATTGATGTGGCCAGGTTTTTGGTGCCAAAGGTCAACCTTACCATATCATTATATACTGTGAAAAATAAATTTAGCACATATTTTTATGCTCGTGGTTTGCTAAAGCCATCAACATGTATCCAAATATCATTCATTATTCATTACGGACAGACCACGTGGAAAATAATTCGACTTGATTTTCTTCGGTATTTTACTTCAAAACGTTATCCACGTGCGACTTTAGGTTTTTGTACGGTAGTTAGGTTTACACAGTACTAAACCATATTCAATCTAAAAAAACATGTACAATTTGATCGGCTTGCAAAATTTATCAAAAGTCCATTGTTAGATGAGTGAAATTCTAAAATGGGAAAGAACCGCAGCATGACGTTAGAGCAAAGTAATCGGGCTTTAAGCATGCTTGAAGCCGGAATTGCCATGACACATGTTGCGCATAATATTGGTGTTAGCCACTGTACAATTTCACGTCTTTGGACAAAATTTAACGCATCAGGATAGTTAAAAGACCGCCCGCGCACTGGTCGGCCTCGGAAAACTACTGCCAATGAAGACCGCTTTATTACGTTAACCTAACGTCGTAATCCCTTTGCCTCATCTCAGAGAATAGCAGATCAGTTCTATACAACGACAAGAACAATTGTTTTATAAATTATTACTTGTCAACCATTGATTGCTTTTATTTCATTCTGAGCATTTGTTAAACAACTATTATACTACAATTTACCCGTGCTAAACTTATTTTTCACAGTATATGTTATATAGATCTTTGTTGCAATAAATGCTGCTATTTTTGCATTTTTTTTTAATTTCAGACATGGATCTAAAGCGGGTCAAAAATGAAGACAAACTCAACCTGTGCAGGAAGTATTACTTAGGTATAATTTTCTATTATGCAGAGAGTGCAGCTGATATTTTAGGATTCACAAACTAGACAAAGAAATGTAAACTTGATACAAAAGTATGTATTGATAAAAACTGGTTTATTAAATTTATTTTTTTACCATAAAAAATATTGATAAAATAGTGTATCTTTTGATTTATAAGTTTCACATTTTTAAGCAGATTTGTCTATTTTAAAGACTTATTTTACTATATAGATATTATGTACATGTTATATGCATATTTCAGGTGGTTTTGCCCTCCTGCCATTCCTGTGGTTTGTCAACTCAATCTGGTTCTTCAAGGAAGCCTTCCTGAAACCTCCATACGAAGAACAGAAACAGATCAAAACATGTAGGCGTTGTCTTGTTGTTTGTTTAGTTATTAATAAACTGAAGTCGCATTTCAGCACAGAATTTATAAGTTATATCACTGCAGTCAGTTATTGTATTAACCCTTTTTCGTGGGAAGCTAAGCTGACCTAAGCATAACGCTTGTTATACAAACAAACTACACATGTGGAGGATTGCTTCCCTTCGATTGATACGTAAAACACAATTTTTCCACATTATTTCTTATTTTCTGAAATTATCTTTTGAAATTAAAATACTCATTTATCCAAATGATCATAATCTACTATTATCTAATCTGCTTTCTTCTCCCACCAGATGTTTTGCGGTCGATCCTGGGCTCCATATTGTGGATCTGCATTATCGTCACCTGGGTGACGGTGTTCCAGCTCAAGCGGGCCGACTGGGGTGCCCCGGCCGACTACATGTCCTTCGTCATACCTCGGGGGGAACTCTGATGATACATTGTTAGGGGTGCTAGGCCTAAGGATGTATAACAGTAGTGTTGCTGACTGTGATGGATTGAACAATTCATGGTTCCCTGATTTCTCCAAGCTTCTTTTGTTTTAGTAGTGTGTATCACAAACAGAAATAATGTTTTCTTCTGTATTTAACCATATTCAGGCTGCCCAGCGGACCCTACTTTTCCCTACTCTATTTTCCCCTACTTTTTAAGAAAACAGCCCTAATATCCCTACTTATTTATTTTCATCAAGACATCTAGCTGCTTCCAAAAATGTATATTTTAGTAAAATAACTAATAAGCTTCTAATTATATGTAACAATCATATGATTTGATTGATATTACTATACTTTTACTATGCCACAATCCTGTGATTTTAACATGAGATTTGTTCTTAAAACAATATATGTACATATACATGCAGAGTGGATTAAGGATTAATAAAGCATAGGTTTATAACCTCAAGAATATTAAAATGATTACATGAAACAGTACATATTAAATGGGGATAACATTTCATTTGACATCATCGTGAGTTCTGTCCCTTTGATCATTAAATGTACATACCCATATATAATAGTGAACCATTTTTTTGTAACAAATTTCATATATTGATTTCACTTATTATTATGTTATGTAATGTTTGTACCTGTATTTAAATTGCTTTTTACTTCAGGGACCAAATTTAATTGCTTTTTTAAATAGGATATAAAACTATTTGTATTACAGTAGATGCATTTCTGATTATTTCTGATATTTGAAGAATTTTATCCTGCATATATATACATTTTGCTTGAATATGAACATTTTGTGTTACAAAATAAAACAAAAGGATGCAAACAAAATGATAGATTCATCAAATACCAAAGCATTCTTATAACTTTGACTGTACAAAACTCACTCTGAAGTTGAAAAAAATAGTTTGTGTTGTACACAATCATTTTTGAAATGATGTTAATTTATAATAACAGTTTATCAATAAATATTGCTATTTGATGGATAAAAATGACACCTTTGGTCGCATTGTTGTTGTATGTTGCTTTAAGTTCTGTTTATTTTTTTTCTACTTTAGAATATTGTTAAAATATTTGAATGGTTTGTAAACATTGTTCATCTTTAAGCATTCATTTTTCTTGTTACAAGTTAAGAATGTGGCAGTTTTCTTTGGTCAGATGTGTTATTTTAAGTGAGTCTCATAAAAAATTTTCAAGTAGTCAAAAATCCAATTGTTATAACTGTTGATGTGTTGTAACTTTATTAATGTACATATTTGTAAAGAATTTGTAAAATAGATACTGTGCAATATGTTTTATGAAATAAAACGTTTTCTAAAATATTTTTTCTTCGTTTAAAATAATTTTTGTATACCTGATAAAGTGATAGTGTCTTTTTTGTGGTCCAAACCTCATTCGTTATCAATTTTAGATGCTCAAGTAAGCCTATCATAGGTTTTAAATTATGCATTAAAAACTGCACATGTGTATTCAAGAAACGCTGAATTTGTTTTATTAAAACTCTGGTTCACATACTTCTGCCCGTAACTGACAACTGCTATTGTTAATTTAGAGATCATTGATGGGGAATGTCCGTAAAAATCTTTTCATGTGCTAAATCTACACTCAAGTTATGTTGCCGGCCAAGCGGACTAGGGTTTAGTTTATACTAATTTATTTAAGATCGATTGCAAAGCAAGTTATTAAAACTTCTATTAATCACTCACGACTTATCATTCTAGATAAAATACATCTCTTTTTTTAACAAGGTTTGAGAGGAGAATGAAGCCAGACCTATCCTTATATGCTGAGCGCAAAGCTAGGAAGCATCTGTTACTGTTTTAATAACGTCTATGGTATGATACTATCGGGGATCGAACCCACAACCTCCCGCTCATGGGACTCTACCACTGAGCCCCTGCTGTGGACTGGGGATTGAACTAAACACCCCTGGATTGAAAGACTGAAGCTCTTTCCAATTGAGACAGTAATTGTTGTACTAATACAAAGGATTAATTCCCTTGATATGAATTAAGATGACAAGATCAACCATTTTAATAAAATCTTTAATATGCAGTATATTTCATGTATTTCATACATATAGGAATATACATTCTTGAAAAACAACAAAACAAAAATAATACAAGAAAACAGAAACTTCCTTAAATTCAATCATTTTAAATAAATAAAATGCAGGCAACAATTTAAAGATTAAAAAACATTATTTTGAAAGGCAATCATTACTGCTCATTCATACAGATACTTTCATGTGCTATGTACACAGTACATTAGAATAATATTATACACATCGTTTCTGTTTCTACTGAATACATAATTATTTTTTCCTTCAGAACATGACTTTTTAAGCATTCAACAACATTCACATCATTCAAATCCAGCTTTTAAGGAATCAGATTCCGAGAAATTGCAATGACATATGTCCACAGATTGAAGAGCTCCGATCAAAGTGGTGGCCAAGTGACTGGACGCTGAGCCTGCGTGGTAAAGACCCTGTATGGCAAGTAAGCACATTGGAAGTCTCTTCACTGCGGTTGAATCCCACACACAAGGTTGGCTGGCAGGGCCTTGTCTGAAACAATAAGAGAAGCTTTACATTATGTGCAGATTTTTTTAATAAAAATGATCTTATTTAAAAGAAAAACAGGATGTGTCAAAGGGCAACAACTGGCTGTGGTAAATTATGGTAACTATCCACAGTAAGCTCCCTTCTTATTTTAATAAGATTTCTCATGCAGTCATGGTAGAAAAATCTACATAAATTAAACTCATGTCAATTAAAACAGTTTACATTAGTTAAAGAACATGGTTTGGGGACCTTAACAATACACAACTAATGTTAAAACAGACGGTGAGTAGTAGCTTTACATCGCATCACACAAATTTGTATCATACCAAACATCAGCAGTGACTGGTTACTCGATTTAACCAACAAATAGGAGTAATTTAAAGTTTTAAACTATTATATCATAACTACCGGTACTGCCATGCATTTGAGGCGCCTTTGCATTAATTAGCATGCTATGTTTGAAATGAATAAGCAAGCAAGAAAGAGGATTATTTATTTTCAGTCAATCCTACAATTTCATCAAAAAGAAATTAAAGGATTTAAAGGTGGTACCCACTTTCAACTTAATTGAGCAAATATGTTGCAAGGTTTGATTGAAAAAAAAACACATTTTAGATTAACATGACAGTAAAGCATATGGCATTTTAACCATTCCTATGATAGTGGGGTTTTATAACATTATTACCAACAGTGTTATATCACCAATTGATACATAACTAGCATGCCCAGACTCATTAGAACTAGCTTTTTTACTCACTAAGTAACCCAATACTCGTCATATGATGCAGATGTGAGCAACAATATAAAGCATTTATCATCCCATAGAAAGTTTGCCTGTCTGGCTCTTGATTTTGCAGTCTAGTGCCCTAGCAACTGTTTGACGTTTTTCAACTCATGCTTACCAATTTGTTTGGGGTAGGGCAAGTTAAGGTTCTTCATGATTTCCAGAAACTCTGGCTTGGGTTTTGAGAGTCGGGGGTTAAACTGTTTCTCCTCCGCAACTGTGCTGGTCGTCTGACCTGCAGTGGATTAGAGGGGAAAGTGTGTCACAAATCAAAGTCAATTATCAAGATATGATAGACATAAATGTGTGTCACATTGCAAGTTCTTTATCACAGACCCCAAAAATGGAATAGTGCAAGATTGTGCATCCCCACAACATTATCTTGAAATGAATGTACAACAAATATAATCTTACGGTGCCCATGGTGAGTTGTTTACCTGTGTAGTCGTGAGCGGGGTAGAGGTTAAACTCTGGTGGAAGACTGAAGATCTGGTTGTGCACAGACTCATACAGCGTCCCAGAATCACCTGAAATGACAGCGGGCATTCATTTGTATTGTCCATAAGACCTTTAGATATACCTAAAACTGAGTTCATATTCCCAAAAAAATGAACAGAGTTGCCCATAAGACCTTTAGATACCTAAAACTGAGTTCATATTCCCCCAAAAAATGAACAGTGTTGCCATAAGACGTCCAGATGCCTAAAACTGAGTTCATAACTTTATATTCCCCTAAAAATTAACAGTGTAGCCATAAGACGTCCAGATGCCTAAAACTGAGTTCATAACTTTATATTCCCCTAAAAATTAACAGTGTAGCCATAAAGACACTAGATGTCTGAAATTGAGCTCAAGTTCCCAAGGAAACAATGTTTATGTAACACCTCTAGGTGTCTTGTTTAGTTGTTTAAAATTCATTTTACCCAATGAAATATTACACTATTTTGTTCTACAAAAATGACATCAATACCATTATAGAGCAAGAGTCTTAACATACAAATAGTATAAACTATATACAAGTATTGGGTTAAATAACGATTAGAACACTAACACAACACTTCAAAGAGAGACTATGACCTTGGGTCTGATTGTATAATGATTTATGTACATGAAATGTCAGAATGTATGTAATATGACAAGTCTGATAAAAGTATCCATTAACACCAGCCAGAAATCAAGTCTGAGGTAGCACATATATTCACATAGTTCATTTACTGGATCATTTAGGCTCATCAGTTCAAGGACTCAATTAGGCAACAAAAAAATTAGTCTGTTTCAGGTAACCTAGCCCTACCTACAATGTAGACTAGATTAGTGTTCAGTTTAACACTTGTGTAACCCCTGGATGCTTTGTCAGAATATGTATCGCCTTTTCTTTGAACGGGCAACACAAAAATGTCATTGACCCTACAGTTGTTTAGGGCATTCAGATATTTTTTTTCTCTTATTTCAAGCTGAAAGGACTTATTTTCTTAGAAAATTGTAGGTAAAAATAAAAAATAAATACCCCAGCCCTACCAACATTTTTATCAAGTGGTTACCTGAATCACACTTATTTTTTAGTAGGGCCTTGTGTATGCTAACATAAACACTATAATTAAGGTCAGTGACATCAAAAAAAAATTAACATTAACCTACATTTTATGACCCAAAAAATTGTTATTAGGTAGCTTGTTACCATATTATTAGGTAACATGGTTTGATAAGAAAGACCATTGCAAAAAAAAAATGTCGGTTAAGTCCTTACGAATTATGCAACATGAGGTGTATCTTACTTTCTGAGCAGATAAACCGCACTAGATTTAAGTCAAGGCAATATAAAAAGTACAGCTCACATTTATAATCAAATATGCCAACGCTTAGTTTTTGCATAAGGTTAAATGATATCTTAAATGAGTAAACAAAAGCAGGCTTCAAGGCCCCACTTTTCTTGCATTGTTTCTCATAGTTTTGCCAGTAAAACATAATGTCAGAGGAAGACATGAACAAGACATAAATTATTTCTTCTTAATTCAAACCTTGACATTTTAGCTGGTTCAGAAATCCATCTCCACAACCTTACCTTCCTGAAAGTCTGTGCGTCCACAGCCTCGAATAAGGACAGCATCTCCCGTGAACGCCATGCCTTTCTCGTGCCACACATAGGTCATGCAGCCTAAAACAAACAGCGGAAAACATTAGGTACCAGTAAATATCCTGTTTTAGAGAAAACAACCTTGAAGCTGCTAGACTCTCAATGTGAACTTAAATTCAATGCTTTTCAAAATCTGTAATATAGATTTTGATGAACATAAAGATTTTAAAAGTGTACATTTGGACCATTATAAAAAAGGAAGAAACACAGACCAGAAGAAAAAATGTTTTGGCCTAGTCCAGGGATTAAACCTGTTAGTTGTGGCCAAGAAGAGTATAAGGCGTAAAAAAGTTTTTTGTTTCCACTAACCCGACTGACTTTAATTTTTCATGCCGACCCTAAAGTTTTTTTCAGCTCAATTTCAGAAAAAAATCCTAATTAAACCTAATTTTGAGAATTGTTTCAATTTATTGCAGTTTTGTTGGCAATTCATCAATATAATGGTGTTTAACTTGCTTTTTTAACCAGTTAAAGTAAAAATAACAAAATGAACATGTTTGCAATATAAAAATTAGTAACTTTCTTTCAAAAAAGAAAAAAAAGTTAATAAGAAAAAAAGTTATGCCGATCGACCGTACCTATTTTTTTTGGCGATGTTAGTGAAAAAAAACAACTTTTTTTAAGCCTAAGGTGAGCACTGATCCATTTCACTGATTAGCATTCAATATTCATGCATGGAAAATAAGCTTATACATGTATACAGAGTACAATTATAACTTATGAAAAGGCTTTTAATTGTGTTTTTTCAATGAATGAAAATATTTAATGAAATATTAAAGA
>Ga0224511_10005265_pt1 | contig 10085 bp, 6 predicted proteins | sample SF_May12_sed_USG_2_FD_169988 | JGI IMG/M metagenome (GOLD analysis project Ga0224511, IMG submission 169988) | Sediment microbial communities from San Francisco Bay, California, United States - SF_May12_sed_USGS_8_1 | ecosystem: Environmental > Aquatic > Marine > Sediment | place: USA... | reverse complement strand
CCGCCGCCGATTGTCGGAAACGAGGAGCCCTTGTTCACACAGCCGTGACAACATTCGAGTAATATCAACCGGATGATCCGTCAGTAGTTCCTGCAACCGCACATTGGAGACCGCCCCCTCGACGTCCGCCGTGGCGAGGGCCTGGAGTTCAGCTGGCGCCAACACGTCAATCCGCGATCCGAACACATGGCGAAGGCGATCGAGAGTCTCTGCTGGAATCAAGCTAATCATCGGCAGAGTGAGCCGTACACGATCGGGCTCGCTTCGCAATTCAAGCCGAGGCGCGCGCCAGTGCTGCACCCGCCACCCCGCCCGTATCTTGTCCGCGCCAGACCCCGCACGCTCGCCGCCACCGATCATCAAAAACATCTGCTGGAGCGATTTATTGCGGCACTCGCTCACGCCACCCGCCAAGTACTGCTCCACGGAGACCAGCAGCGTGCCGGGATTCTCCACCATGAATCGATCTGGATAGCGTTCGATCACCACACCTCCGGCGCCGGCATAGTCGGCGTGGATGATGGCGTTGACAAACGCCTCGCGTAGCGCTTCATGGGCCGGCGTCACATCGCGCCGCATGGCGCCTTCCAGTTGAAACGGCGTCGGCAGTCCGGACGCCAGTTTTGTCCATACCCGGCTGTAGAACTGAAACAGATTCGCTGCCCACGTTCCGTCTGGGTAGATGCGATCGGTCCAGCGCGTCACGGGATCGAGCTTCTCCCGATAATCCACGAAATAGTTCGGCGCGCCATTTGTGTCGCGAATCGCCTGGTCCTTGCCGAACATCAACAACCCGGCCAGTGTCAATCCCTCATCCCCTGACGATCGATCATGGCGCCATCCGCCAAGCCGCTCGAGAAGATCGCGGTCGGACAACGCGACCCAGGGGTGTTCGCCCTTCGCGGCGCGTAATCGCTGGCGATACTGCCCGACACTCGGCAAGTCAATGTCATCCATTGAAAAGCCGGCCAGAATGCGATGGTCCGGCGGCATTTCATCCGCATCAGAAAGCATGCGGCGCACTTCAGCATCGGTGCAGCGATAATCGCCTTCATGGCGACGGCGATAGGTAGAGCCAAAGGGATTAGTACCGGCATACACCGGACGTTGCGTGCGAGAAGCCCGCGGAATACGAATCACGAGAAGCGCGGCACCACCGACTTCAGTGACTTCGACGTTCCTCAGCTCCAGCATGTTGAGGCTCACGTGACCACGATTATTGAGACCGTCCCACAGGGTCTTCTGATAGCGCGCAATCTGTTCCGTGGTCAGTCCGTCCAGGCTCACGGCACCTTCTTGCTCACGGACGCCCAACACAACCACGCCACCTTCCGAATTGGCCATGGCGCTATAGGTCTCCCAGAAACTTCCCGGAAAGCCACCTTTGGCAGACTTGAACTCCCAGTCAGTCGTCTCTCCGACCTGAACGGCTTCAAGAATACGATCGAGTAGGTCAGCGCTCATGGTAATTTCATAGTTCTCAGTGTTCAGGTTTCAGTGTTCAGTGAGCGGGCGAGGCCCGTCAGCATTTTGGAGATTTCTTTCAACTCGCCGACAATTCTGTTCATCCGATCAGTTGTGAGCAGACCGACTTGGCCGGCAATGTAACACTGCGTGCGAAGTTCAGCAGCGGAACCCCGCGCAACCCGCAAAAATCGGACGAAGTCCTTGCCGCCTCGTTCGGCCCCTTCCGCAATGTTCGACGGAATCGACACCGCCGCCCGCTGCATCTGGTCGCGGAGTGCGAAGTCGCGGCTCTCTCGCAGTGCCTCGTAGACTTGCACTGCAAGCTGAGACGCCCGCTTCCACACCTCCAGTTCCTCAAACGACCGATACGCCACGGTACTTCTCCACCACAAACTGAATACTGGACACTTCTGAATACTGAAACCTGAACACTTCAAACTGTTTTAAAACTCGTCACGCCTTTGGTCTTGAAAATCTGCACGGCATTCGCTTTGAGCTGGTCGTTCCCGGCAAAGCCTTCGTCGAGGCACACGACCCGCTCAGGTTTCTTCTCTGCCATGGCGCGGATCAACTCCAGCGTCAACTCTCGTTCCAAACAGATGATCATTGCTCCATCCGCGACACTGTAGATGATCGGGAAGTGTTCAGTATTCAGTGGGTCGGTGTTCAGTTTGAATTCGCCCTGCTGAAAACTGAGCACTGGACACTTCACACTGAGCGGAAACCCGCTCTTGAGCAGGAGTTCATACAGCAGGTCGTCCGCCGTACGGCCCTCACGGATGTGATCCACATGCAGGTCAAGCTGCTTCTCCAACGCACCGGCTTCTTGCGGGCCTTCGGCATTCCATGGCTTGAAGTTGGATTCGGAGAGCTTGAAGACTTTGAAGCTACGGTCCTGCGGCTTGGCACCTTCCAGGTCAAGCTTGCCGCCTTCCTCGTCGTTGAACTTCTTGATGACGCGACGCACACGCTCCTTGCAGATGTCGGCTATGGTCTTGAATCCTGCTTTGTAAGCGGTGCTGTCCGGGGAACATGGCTCAGGAAGCTGGACGAGGATGAACTTGCGGGTGCCGCCGTCTTGCTTGTTCAGGTCGAGGACGGCGTGGCCGGTGGTGCCGGAGCCAGCGAAGAAGTCGAGAATGATGTCATCCTTCGACTTTGAACCAACATAATTGATCCACCGCATCAATACTTCATGATCTTTGGGATTCTCGAAGATCTTCTCACCGAACAGATCAGTGAGTGTGTTCGTTGCTTGCAGTGCACTACGATAGAAATAAGTCCCTGCTACCTGAAGGCCAACATCTTCATCTCCGTTGTCACTTTCGTTATCGTCGTCGAGTCGTACCAGATAAGTCTTTCTGATCGGCGGCTCTGCGTGATCAGCCCGAAATACAACTTTTCCCTTTGCTATCATTTCCTGCATTTTCTTGGGTGTGGAATATCGCCACCCGCCTTCTGGTAATGCACACGGCTTGCCCGTGACTGGATGAATCACATCGTAGGTAGGACCATCTCCACCGGGCCATGACATGTTGTCATCTCGCCACACTCCGTTGTCGTCCACGTTGCCGTATCGAGCAAGCTTCTTCGAGGGATGGTTGGAAGGTAGCGTGGAATAAAACTCTCGCAATGCCTTTTGCATGGCATCGTTGTCTGAACCAAACTCCTGTCTCAATCGGAGATATTCCACCTGTATCTCTGCGGCTCCTGGTTTCGTCTCACGCCAGACAATCTTGTTCTCTGAATGAGAACTCTTGCTTTTAGCGAACACGAGCATGTAGTCGTGTCCAACCGAAATTAGCTTTGCGTCGTTTTTGCGCCCCTTCTCCCATATCAACGTACAAACAAAGTTCTCCTCCCCGAATACCTCGTTGCAGAGCTTCCGCAGGTTATCGACCTCGTGGTCGTCAATGCTGATGAAAATCACCCCATCGTCTCGCATCAGATTCCGCGCAAGATACAGCCGCGGGTACATCATGTTCAGCCATTTGGAATGAAAGCGTCCGTCGGTCTCGGCGTTCGTGCTGAATTTCTTCCCCTCGGCATCAACTTGCCCCGTATACTCTAGATAGGTCTGCAAAGATTCACTGTAGTTGTCTGGGTAGATGAAGTCGTTGCCGGTGTTGTAGGGCGGGTCGATATAGATCATCTTGATCTTGCCGAGGTAGGACTTCTGCAACAGCTTCAATACCTCCAGATTATCGCCCTCGATGATGAGGTTCTCCGTCGTATCGAAGTTGATGCTCTCTTCTGGACAAGGCCGCAAGGTCGCGAGACTCGGCGTCTGGATCGTCTTGAAGCAGTCGGCCTTCCCCGGCCAGGTCATGCCGTAGCGTTCCTTGCCGACATCCACCGATTCGCCCAGCGCGAGCTTGAGCCGCTCCAAGTCCAACTTCCCCCCTTCGGTGCGGACTTCCGGGAACAGACGCAGCAATTCCTGCCGCTTGTCTTCAGCGATGTCGTGAGAACGGAGATCGAGCTTTTCTGGTTCCACAGCGAACTCTCCCTAGGGTGATCCTTCTTACACGAGACTCCAACGCATGTTAAAGAGTGTCACCCGCTCCGTTTTCTGATGCAGGCGCTGACTAATCTCGTCTAACAACGCGTCTTTCTGCCTATCAATCGCTTGCGAGGCTTCATCGAATGCTTTCCAGGCCTCGGTTCGCTTGGACTCCAATTGGCGCAAGGCTCGCTGACGCTCAAGCTTCTCCGGAAGATTGGGCGCGAGGCGAGCGGCCTTTTTGGTCTCCTTGATCGTTTCGTCAAGCTCGTCGAGCTCTATCTTGAGTGACGCCCGGCGATCGTCGGCCCAATGGTCGAGTTTGTCCATCTCGGTATCAAACCACACTCCATTCTTTATTGAGATGGCGTCAAGCACCTCCCGCATCTGCCGGGTAGCCAGGTCTTCGAGTGTCTGCTTCATGTCGGGAGGCAGCCACACATCCCCCTTTATTTCACCGGGCAGATCAAAGAGCCTGCAGCACTGAGCACCATCGATAACTTCACCGTGATCAGTCACCCCAGCAAGGACCAGGTGGTCCTCTGTCTCCAGGGCCGTGAGCGTCACATGCACGCACATGAGCCAACCACTATGGCCTTTGAGCGGCTGAAGAATCGAGATATGTGTACCACGTTCCGGGTACCGAAAGAGCACCTCACCAGACTGGACTGGCAACGCCTTCGCCTGTTCGAGGAGACGCTGCGCCAGGGGATGGCCGACACGGTAGGTGTTGGCGTCTTCGACGTTCTTCCCCATACGATATGGGCCGGGATGGATGATTTCTCCAGGGAATGGGTTGCGCTCCAACGTGAAGCTATATTCTCGTTCCTCAAAACGGGCATAGGGTGCGAGGAGGTACCGCGTGAGCCGCCAGAGCCGTTCCTCGAAGCGGTCTAAATAGTCACGGCTTTGAATACGCACTTTCTCCACCACGTCCTGGTCGAAATTGTTCAGCAGCTTTTCACGGGCGTCGCGTTGGCCCTCTGCAATTTCTGCTTCCAGATCATGCTGGAGGGCATCGAACTCGAATTGAATCTGTTCCGGCGTCCGGCACTTCTGGTAGATCGAGGCAATGCGTTTCTCAAAGTCCACGCCGGACTCCACCGCGCCCAACACCTCGTCGCTTGCTCCAAATACTCCATTGAAGAGGCGAAACTTTTCATCGAGCAATTGATAGACCCTGAGATCCGCGGCATTCTTCTTGTTGAGAAAATTCACCACCACCACGTCAAACCTCTGTCCGTATCGATGACAGCGACCGATGCGTTGTTCGATACGCTGGGGATTCCAGGGTAAGTCATAGTTCACAACGAGGTTGCAGAATTGGAGATTGATACCTTCTGCGGCGGCCTCGGTGGCAATCATGATCGCCGCGTCGTCACGAAAATATTCCACCAAAGCTGCGCGCATATCCGCGCTGGGCGCGCCGCTGATACGGTCGGTACCCGCGTGCTGCTTCAACCACTGCTGATAGATCTCTTTTGATTTGGGGTCGTTGTTTGTGCCATTGAACAACAGGACCTTGCCCCCAAACTCAGTCTGTTCAAGTACCCGCAGAAGGTATTCCTGTGTGCGGCGAGACTCTGTAAAAATGATCGCCTTCTGCTGAATGGTAGCATCTACCTGGTTCTTTTGTGCCTCGGCTGCTGCCGCAAATCCACGACGGAGCGCCGTCAGGAGCACCTCGCCTTTTGAGTTCTTGATAATCGACTTCGCGAGTGCGTGGAATTCCCTGAGCTTCGCTATCTCCTGCCGAAGTTCAGCGAGCTGCTCTTGGGTGAGCCGAACCCGTTCAGGTTTCGAGGTACCGTTCTCATTCTCTTCCCATTCATCGGCCAGCTCTTCCAACTCTTCCAAGTTGTCGGGGAGCTCGTCCGGCAACGCATCCACCGATTCATTCGCGACCGCAGCCACCGCTAGTTTGCTCGCAAGCCCGTCGAGTGTGCTGGAGATCGCATAGGTGGAAGAAGCGAGGAGCTTCCGCAAGATGAGGGTCATCAGTTGCCGCTGACTGGCGGGTAAGGCATAGAGCGTAGGCTGCTGCAGATAGTCAGACACCAGATCGTAGAGCCGCTGTTCTTCTGCTGTCGGCACGAACTCTTGAACCAGCGCATGGCGGTTGGTGTACTTCACATATTGGAGCACCTGCTTGCGCAAGGTCCGTTTACAGAGCGGCCTGAGCCGCTCCTTGAGTTCGGCGAAGTCTGCATCGTTCCCGAGACGGGCAAACCGAGCACGGAAACTCTTGAAATCGCCGAAGGCATAGTCGTCGATGATGCTCACCAAGCCGTAGAGTTCCAGCAACGAATTCTGCAGTGGTGTAGCGGTCAACAGCACTTTTGGAAACGGTGCGACTGCCAGCTTGATGGCAGTCGCAATTTTACTGGAGGACTTATAAACATTGCGCAACCGGTGGGCTTCGTCGATCACGACGAGATCCCAATTCATTTGACGCAGGTATGGCTCCTTCGTCCGGGCGAACTGGTACGAACAAAGGACGATCCCATCTCGTTGAAAGGGATTCAGATTGCCGGACCTGATGGCCTCATTGAAACTTCGATGTTCCAGAATAGCTGAAGGAAGATGAAACTTGTCGGCTAATTCCTGGCTCCACTGCTTACGGAGATTGGCGGGAACGATGACCAGAAGTCGGCGCTTGCGCTCCGCCCACTTCTGGGAAATCAGTAGCCCTGCTTCAATGGTTTTTCCCAGTCCTACCTCGTCAGCCAGAATGGCGCCACGTGAAAAGGGATTGCGGAAGGCAAACAACGCTGCCTCAACCTGGTGAGGATTGAGGTCAACTTGCGCGTCTGATAAGGCGGCAGCCAGTTTCTCAACGCTGTCTGAAGCACAGCGTTTGGTGAGTTCATAGGCAAAATACTTGGCGTGGCAGGGAGTCAGGTTCATCAATTCAGAACCCTTTGTTCAAGTGCCTTACTGGAACGCCGAAGAATACCTGGGTTCCTAAAAGAAATCACGCCCTATTGGCAAGATGATAACTGGTGAGGCTCATAAACCACAGGGGGCAAGACTGACACAAGGAGCGAGAAAAGTTGGACACCGGCAGGGAGCCGATTCCCATTAGGATTGTCCGCTCACTCTCCGTAGTTGAAGGAGAGATCGCGGGTTTGGTCGAGGCGGATGTTGGAAAGCCTGCCGCTGGAGGACCGGCCGGTCAGCCGGTCCCAGATGGTTTTTGCCAGGGCCGAGCCGCTGACAGACTGAGTGCCGAGCACCTGCCGAAGATCCTGCCGGTCCAATGCCTTGATCACCTGATCCCGCACTAGCCGGTCCATCGCGCCGATGTCGGTGACCATGCCGGTGACCGGATCGATCGGCCCATGAACGGTCACATAGAGATCCCACCTGTGCCCCTGATTGCCCTCTTGGACCGCCGTGAAGGAGTAGCGCCTCGTGACCGACGCCACATCCAATCCCCCTGCGGCCGTCACGTCGGCGTAGAGGTCCTCATCTTCATAGAGACGGACGGTATGAAGAGTCCCAATGTCGGGCTGAGGAGCCAGCTTCGTCCAGAGCAGCCGTGCGAAATTCTCCGATGTGGGAATCCGGTCCTTGAAGTAGGGCATGTCCGCGTTGAGATTCTTATGGTCGAACTCTTCGAGCACATCGAGGAGCACCCGCTTGAGGTCGAACAAGTTGACGACCATGCCGTTGACGGGATCAATCTCCCCATCCACGGTCACTTCAAGCATATAATTGTGGCCATGCGCAGGCGGGTTATAGCACAGTCCGAACACGGCGCGATTCTTCGCCTCGTCCCACTCCGGTTTGACGTAGCGGTGCGACGCGGCAAACTCGATGCGTTTATTCAGTAAAACAGATGCCATGGAATTCAAGCATCAAGGTTCAGGGTGCAAGGTACAAGTTGGAAGGTTCCGAGCACACAACCAGACAGTGGCTTGCATCACCATTGAACATTGACCATCCATCTTTCAATATTTCTAATTGAGTACTCATGCGCTCAAATCGGAGAGCCATTCCTCTCGCATGCTGCCGGGGACGGACACTTCTTCCTGATAGCCGTTATGGTTCACGCTGATCGCCACGGGACGACGGAGATCGGCGAACGCTTCTTTCATGGACACGGTCGGCTTGAACCTGACGAAATGGACCGCGCTGATTTTCGTCTCGTGACTGCGTCCGCCTTCGAACTCTCCAAAGATCCGCTCACCATCCGCCACGATCGCCAGTTTTTCGCCGTGATCAAGCCCCATAAAGCGATCGAGCCATTCTTTCATCCTCGCCTCGTCGGTGATCTCGATCAAGAGGGTCGCGCTCAACTCGCCGGACGCGGGAAGCAAGGCGTTATAGACATCCAGTTCTTCTTGTACCTTAGCCTGATCCGTGATGCGCTCGACCCGAATCATCTCCTGGATTTGAAAGCGGAGAGTTTCACGATTCTCAAAGATCATCGTGATCAGCGGACCAAGAGAAATCCGCCGACGGCGCTTGAGTTCAATAATCCGACCACGAAAGGCGTCCCGCCCCCGTTCATACTCTGTCGTGGACAAGAGATCCGTCTGTACAATTTGCTTCATTACCTGTCCCACGTTTCACGGTTGACGAATTACGATTCGTGTGACGGCAATCCATAGGCGTCACGGACGATCTGAATCGGATGCCGAGTGGCTTTCCCGCCCGTCCCTGCAGAAGCCCCGGCCTGATCCAACTGCAGTCCGGCCAAGGGGCAGTCGGACGCCACAAGATCGGCCTGGACCTGCTCGACCGCACGCACAGCCTTTCCTGCGATCTTCATCGAAAGCGGGAAGAACTCCCGCTTCGCGGACCAGGAACCGTCATGTCCGGCACACTGCTCAATCACTTCAACCCGGGCACCGGCGCACTCCATCAATTCCTTGGACTTGAACCCGATATTCTGGTCACGCAGGTGACAAGGAATCTGGTACGCAATTCGGCCAGGGTTGACGGGGAAATCAGCCGCCAACTGCCCGGCTTTTTTCATCATGATGAGATACTCACAGACATCGAACGTCCGTTCGGCAACCCGCTTGGTCTGTTCATCGGAGTTGAGTTCCGGATATTCGCGTTTGAGCATCAAGCTGCAACTCGCCGTCGGGACGACCACATCATACCCCTCTGACACCCAAGGATGCAGCGAAGCCACATTGGCGCGCGCGGCCTGCTGAATCGCATCCGTATCGCCGATATCGAAATTCGGCATCCCGCAACAACGCTGTTCAGGCACCACGACATGAACCCCGTTTTTCTCCAGCACTTGCACCGTCGCTTTCCCGATGTCCGTCGCCTGATAATTGACGAGGCAGGAGGAAAATAATGCGACCTTGCGGACCGGCGAGCCGGCAGACTCAGACGGTGCACGGCGGCTGAACCAGCGGGGAAATGTCTCGCCGACGAAATGCAGCACGTGCCGGTCACGGTGCACGCCTGCAACCCATTCAAGGATCCGGCGGACCAGGCGGTTCTGCAGCAAGCCATTCGTCAGCGCGGCAACGGTCCCGGCCAATCTCCCGATCACATCCGTCTGCACAAGGAAGCGATCACGCCATGAAACCCCACGCTCCGCTGCCAAACGCTTTTTCCACACCACCATGAGATGGGGAAAGTCGAGCTCGTACTGATGAGGAGGCGTATAGGGGCAATGATTGAAACAGAGCTTGCAATAGTAGCATTCGTCGACGATCCGGCCATGATCGGCCGGAGTCAGCTTGGCGACATCGCCTTCGTAATCGTCAATGCGTCCAAGCAGGGTGTTGAACGATGGACAAAGATTGAAGCAGCGACGGCACCCGTCGCAAATTTCGTAGATCCGCAGCGTTTCTTTATCCAGCTGTTTCGGATCGACGGGGTTGATGAGGCTGAGGCCCTTCATGGGGAGGTGCACACAAGCGTTCAGCCGGCGGCGGTAACGTTTCGTGCCGACGGCTGAACGCGATGAGCTGTTAGCCCTGTTTCAGATTATCGAGTCCCTTTTGGAACCGATTGGCATGTGACCGCTCTGCCTTTGCAAGCGTCTCGAACCATTCGGCCAATTCAGGGAACCCCTCGTCGCGCGCGGTCTTGGCCATTCCGGGGTACATCTGGGTGTACTCATAGGTTTCGCCCTCGATGGCCG
>Ga0224511_10005264_pt1 | contig 10085 bp, 6 predicted proteins | sample SF_May12_sed_USG_2_FD_169988 | JGI IMG/M metagenome (GOLD analysis project Ga0224511, IMG submission 169988) | Sediment microbial communities from San Francisco Bay, California, United States - SF_May12_sed_USGS_8_1 | ecosystem: Environmental > Aquatic > Marine > Sediment | place: USA... | reverse complement strand
GATTGTGAATTACGAGAGCAGTCACAGTGAGAGGGCCCACCGCGATCATAACAAGCCAGATTTTTAGCAACCTCCAGTCAGCTGCTTTAGCCACTGAGCTATCCCAGTATCCCACTACATCACAGTGGTTATCTGACACCTTGAGTAATGGTCAAATAAGTCCTTATCGTGGGAGGAAACGACAACAGTCAGCAGACAGTGCATAGGATCAGAGCCTTCTGGTTTGATTTCCAGTCCCAGTCTTTTCCTTCTAGGGATTTGGTTGTGACCCACCCGTAGAGATAACTTACCAGGTGAGACCTAGATCAGAGTCACTGGGACAGGATGAACCTGCAGGTTATTTCCTGCTCTACTCCTGTCACTACGAGCGGCATGGCTCACCTTATATTTTGTATAGCAGCCATTAAGTGAAGAACTGAAGAGAAATCTGTGAAGAACAACGAGCGCCAGCTCTGGGTTCTTCTTAAATCGAGGATCGCTTGCCTGCAGTTTACACTTGTTCATTATCTCAGTGAGAATGTCAGCGTATCTCACAGTTCCACCCACCACCGACATCAGTTGCTTCTTATTCTGTCAGGATAAGCGCAAGGGTTTTAGGAATAAGTGGTGGTTAAGGCGCTTGGGTCCTAGGTTCGTATCACCCCCTGTCCCTTTGCTGATTTGATAGCAGCTTGCTATTCATCCAACCTGGGTCAGCTCAACTCAATGATAATCCTCATCTACAATCAAGGGGATTAAAATTCTACTCCCCCTTCCTTTCCCTGAGCACACTTGTTTCGCATAGATACATATTCATATGAATAGGCATATGTATAAACTCCAGACCAGACCAGATATTCAATAGATGGGTATTGTGAGTTAGTCGCCGAGACTTGCCTATACTCGTACAAACCGAACATAATTCCAGTGCTGCATTGTAGTTAGACACTCCATGCCATTGCCAGTATTCACTCAATACATAGTTAATGATTGATAATTCAATTTGTCGTGCCTGCCACAAGACAGACACAATAAGATTATTGGTTTAGACTATGAGTTCCAAATTACAATACTACAGCGCAGATTACTTTCTCTCAATTACTCCACACTACCTGTGGACATCGAGGAGTAGCTAGGATGGCCTACGCCTAACCACGGAGGGACAATGGCATTGGCTGAAAAAGACTGGTTCTACAATTAGTCACAAGACATAACACCGCACTCCACAGTGACAGTAGTCATACAAACAAATGGTTGCTCACGACTGACGTAACTGATTCATGAACGACTGACTGGTGACTAATCAACTGACTGGCTCAAAAGTCACAGAGTTAACAATAATAACCAATTTATTGATAATTAGTCAATGGATAATTGAGTGACTTGACTCTTGACTCAGTGGAAAATGACTGGGTGACTGAATCAGTCAGTCCCGCACTCGACGACATGGTTAGACACAGCCGGGATCACACTCACTAATTGGCTCACTGAGACAGTAACTGACTGACTGATGACTTAGTTAGCAACTAGTGAGTAGTGACTGACTCTAGTCTTAGTGAGTAACTTAGTCTGAGTGACTGGTCTGATCATTGACTTCTCCAGCTCCAAGTCCAGAAGGCAGAACTCACACTGAATTGACTGCTATATACAGCTGTTTTGACAGATGTTTTCTTCGATCTCACTAGCTTGAGAATACCAGCAGCGACAACAGGTAAAGAAGGTGACATCGTAAGGCCGTCAACGGTGCTGCTACCAATGTACTATGTACTAATTTAGTAACTACTATCGATAACTATTTTATAACTATACTTATACTTATAGTTATAACCCACAAAATTTGCGGACATGCAGTCTAGGATTAATGTCAAAATTTCCGGTAACTACCTTACGCGATGTTATATTCGACAATTTAAATCTGTTGAGCCAATAAAGGCCTTTACCATATTCAAAGATGATGAATGCTTGGAAAGCTACAGCCCCAGTACACCATACGCATAGAGTCATCCTCTCCAAAAATTATACCTTTGTCCTCCAAAGATTATAATCAGAGACATAGAAACCGAGATATGAACCTAATGCAGATCGGATATTACCTTCACGGGACTGGCTGGTGATTACGAAATCGAAGCTGCCATTATACCATATACAAAATAGCCTGTATTCAACCAAGTTTTTAATGGAAATACTGGGCCAACCATGGCAAACATAGTATCATCGGAAAGCTCCAAATCTATTCTATAACAGGTGACCCTGGAAAATTTGCTATTAGTGATTGTTTGGTCATAGCTCCTATTAAGTAGGGGACTACGTGGACACTGGGATTGGGTATAATTATATAGAGAAGATAACTCACATTGTGGTCTATATGCCTATACAGTATACAGTAGAATAGTTACTTGCCATTTTACCAGTAATAATGTAGGGCAATGACTGTAGATCTGTGAAGATGCCTAGATGAAATTACTAGCTTGCTAGTTTGCATGCAGACATATCAAACAAAATCTATTATCAACATTGAGTTTGGGGCAGCCTTTCCATGATAAATTGTTGTCTTAGGATCAACGGGCCCCTCTCCTTGTGCCACTTGCCACTCACCACTGCCAGGCAGCTCTAGTGTGAACCCGCTATAACAAAAATCACAATGTTAACAAGTACAAACGACATACATACAGCTAACTATGGACTAGAAATGCTATGCTCTGCCAAATGTGAAAAAATGCTTTACCAGAAACTAAAACCAGTAGCACATGCGTTAGACTTAGACTGCATGAACCATGACGCCTGTATCAAGAAAAGTTCTATGTGGTAACCCCATTGAAATAAAGTGGCAAGCCTATACACTACGGATCTAAATGTAGCAAAAATCGTCTAGTATCCTGGAATAGATGTTAGCCTCAATGACAGGCATCTCAATTAACAAACACAGAAGATTGCTCCAAGTCAGCAATATCACAAGATTTTGTAAAATTTGTGCAGAACTGCAGAAGGCTGCGGGTAAAGAGGCAGAGGTAGAAAAGGCCTTTCTTCATGCAGCGGTGGAGAAACCGTGACAGCTAGTGGCAGTAATGATGGACTCATCCCCTAGGGTTTGAGCCGTCCCATGTATGTAGGTAAGGGGGAGCATAAATCAGTACGGTGAGCTCCTTGTGATTGATTGGGTAATTGATGAGTTCCTCTCTTACAAAATAAACAACTAAATTAGTCTAATTAGCAGGATACAGCAAAATGACATAGTGTCAGGATTTATATTGTTTTAATGATTTATTTTTCCAGCTGATTTATTGAGATGTATTGTTCTCAATGAGGTCACATCACGAGCTCTGTGAGTGATGGTCCTCTGTTTGACCTTATATATTATTGGATTCCACATCCGTTGACTGAAGCCTAGTCCATCTATAGAAATTGGCTCAGTATGTACCAGTATTATGTACTAATACTATTAGTGATGCACCTCGGTTTTTGACAACATTTTGAAAAGCACACAGCCTACATAATAACTACATGATGGAACTACACTGGTCAAGTGGTTAGCCTGCTCTGCTTGCAAAATATAGCCTATCAGTGCCAGAGATCCGCATGCATACTGAACCTTACCAATAACACGATTTCATGTATCAGTCTATTGCTGACCCCCTTGCATGATGGGGCCCTGTAAGGAGAATCAGCCTGGAATTTGTGGTTAGCAGGGAGGGGTAAATACCTGCAAGTGTTTTGGTCTACATGAGGACATAACGCAATACCTGTAGGAATGTGGCTTCAGAAATTGGTGATCTGATTGCAGGAAATTCTACCAGAATGTCATCTTATAAATGCTCACCTCACAGAGTCTTAGCTGAGTGTTAGAAGGTATTAAAAACCAGAAGCAACCACCAAACATTCTCACCATTCCCTGGAAATACCTGCCTGTCCTACCACCGGCTGTGTGATGGTAGTGTACACCCTGAGCCATTCCATTATAAAAGCCTCTCCGATGGGCTCTATTGCACCATCATCAAAACCACTGACCCAGTCCATTGCCACTGTCAGCCATTGATAAAATTGGTTTTAATAGAAAATGTAACATCTCAGTTGTCACCTCTGTATTAGAATTTGGACGTGTGACGTTAACAAGCCAGAAAATCATCATTTTCAGATTTCATCATATTTTGACAAATTCTGCTTCTGAAAATGTTTGTATATTGCAGAGCATTAGCCCATCCGCCTTCTCTTGACTAGGAAATGGTGAGGGTGGTGACATACTGGCACACTGACACATATTACTGGGGAGAGCATTGACTTGTTCTCACTCTACTCAAGATTGAAGGTTTCGTTGTCCGATGCTTGTACACTATGCCCGACCCCCATCCTAGGCTTTTGTAATACAATGCGTTTTCACGGGAAATGATGTCACAATTATCCTGCATGGTTTGGGCCTCCTGGTAACAGACCGCACCACAGACTGTGAATTCGGACAGGCGCCCATTTTGCAAAATGGAGATTTTCTGCCTGTTCAATAAAAGGATTACACAAACGAATATCAGAGTATTAATGATAGGCAATGTGTATAATAATGTGTGTTTCCGACTAGTTTTAATTTTAAATCTGCACCAAATATAAGATCACCTTGTGATGCTGTTATACAAACACTATAAAGCTACATTCAAAATAATTTATTTATGTATATTTAAAAATCTCCGTGTAATGCACAACTAACAGGCATGGTGACCTCTTCTCCTAGCTGAGACTATCTGTGACAGTTGGAGAGTTAATTTATAATTGTTACCTCGCATAATAATGAGCTGACACTGCCATAGATATACTCGTACGTGTGTCATGAAATATTCGCGTTGATACATCCGTTAATAACAGATAGCGGGTACGTAAAGACCCCGTCCGTATTACCGACGTTATCCTCATAGTCAAACGATCGCTTATGGGATAATCCTTTCTAAGTACATAATAATCTATCGATAATCCATTGTGGAGAAAATGTGATGATCTATGAGCGAGCCGTCTCTGCTAAGACCAACGACTAATCTCAAAGACGAGCGATGAAAGACCGGCGAATCCTATCCACTATTCCGTGCGCGCTCCGCTTCTGTCACATATTTTTTTATAAAAATATTTTTGTTAGCGAATGTTTGTCGACCGTTAGCGAGCAAGATTTCTCAGTTTTTGTTAGGGAGCGAAGAGAGGAAACTCGCGCTCACATTTGAAGCCGAGAGAAGAGCAGGGTTGTGTGAAGTGCGGATCATTACGACTTGAAATAAAGTCTGATCTAGTGACGGTGGACGTCGGGCATCGATGCTGAATCGCTCGTAGCTGATGACCGTGACCTCCATCACCAGGAGCGCACTGGTAGAAGTGACAGCGACTGCGACTGTGAGCATAATATTCACCGATCTCCGTGCAGCCATCATCTAAGAGAGAAGGAATATCAGGTTATGAGCCGCTAAAACTAAGCTCGCTGAATGGCAGCTATGAAACTGGGAGTCATCCCCATCCTATTACTTCTTGTATATGAGCCAGTCAGTCATCATGGTAGGCCGTAGTCCGAAAAAAATGGAATATTGACTCCACAGCTGGCCAATTCTAAGTGATCATAGGTTTTCTGTCTCATGGTCACGCAGGCATGGTAATGCATATCAGGCGAATACAACAGATGACACCAGCTAAACGGTTACAGTTTCGGTCACAAGACCGGACGTACTGCGCAGATCCGACTGACAAGGTCAGACGGATGAATATTGCTGCCCGACACCTGTTGATATTGCTTCATATAGATAGAGCTTACGTCACAGTTCCGTGGCTGTGCTGAGTATATGATTTATGAATGGTTAGAACTCCTTGGGACTGTTTATTACTAAAGGGGTCACAAAGTGAGCCAGACACCTGAGAAAGCACCTGGGAAGGCAGTGAAGCCACTTGAGTCAAGTACGTAAAAGCTAGACCACCCCCAACAGGCAAAGTGTATCTTACTATTTATCCATCCAGGAAACCACGAGTTATATCACAGCACATGCTGATACCGAGCACCAGCCAGTATGAACCACAAAATAAATTCCCAAATCCGCCCTACGTAGACTCTCAACATAGCGCCGGCTGACATCCATGGAATGGGAGCACCTTTACAAGAAGCTTATCATGAGTCAGGCTAGGCATGTTTCCATTGAGGAATTCTGGTTGTCAACCAAAGTTATTCCATCAATCAGTCATAATGATACGGCCTCTCAGTGGAATGGAAGTGGCCAGGAGATCTCAGGCACAATGAAATGCAAAATGTTTATGCTGCGGCGGTTACCAAGCAAAAACTGTAACTATATGGAGGAGACGGTTTTTCCTTGTAATTCTTCACAATGACACATAGTGATAATTCACACAGCGGGAACAGGTCATACTTTCTAAACATTGTCTTGGTCGCTCATAGAAATAGAACTGATATCCGTTAGAGAACTCCCAGTGGTTAGTATGCTCTACTAGTAGGCAGAACTGGTCGTCCACCGGAGAATAGAACCGACATTCAAATGCCGTATAATTCATACACATCATCCTGGAAAGAAAAAGTGACATGAGTTTTTATACCGGGATCAAATTACGGCATGAGGTCTGGTCAGTGACAGATCCGGCGAAATTTCTCATTCGAACATGCGAGTTAAATTGAACCATAACGGAGATGAGATTACCCGACTCCCTTTGTCCTCTAATCAAGCGTCCAAACACAGGTATGACTGACTGGCCTCAGACAAACCCAGTAAAGGTCAGATTGAAACTCACTGACAGTCTTAGAAGTTTAAGTATCATTGATAAGCTGTTTTCAGCGAATTTGATGTCGATGACAGAGTTTGGGTTGAACGCGTCACTGACTTCATTATAAGGATTAGAAGGGATTATCCTCTAGAGTCGAGACTCGTGATGTACCAAGACGTAACGCGGAAACATTAATTATGAGTACTTCCTTAAAAAAGTAAAGGCATCATAATACGCCTGCATTCTTGATAACCTGGCAGCTATTATTGAGAATTGGATACTGTGAAACCTGGCCTGACTTCACACATGAATACATAATTATTATGATTTAATCAATTCTGTAGTGGTAGGTACTGGGATGAATTTTCCCATCTCATAAAACTCAAGCACAACCAGTAATGTATTTATACAGACCAATGAATCTGATCCAAGCAGCTAGAGATGTATCAGAATGTTATTAGATGTTATTAGAAGAAATATGAGTTAGTCTGTAAGGCGTGTTTTGCATGATGTACCATTATGTGAGGATAAAACAAGTGTTTATACCTATGTGGAAAACAAAAACATTTTACCACCATATAGAGAGACAGCCAGAAACACCGTAAACACAACGAAAGACGAACACACAGACAGACAGATATAAAGTTGGTAGAGTGTTAGTATGTGTAATATACTCACTTGCAGACCTCGGATGTAAGTGTGGTATAGCCCTCTGGTAAATCTTCCATACCAAGAAACTCAAAGCCAATATCATGATTATCTAAATCCACGAAGGTAAATCCTGGCACAGCCAGCCACTCCGCCTTATTACAGTCACCTAGACAAAGACAGACACATATAGACACAGAAGCTGTAGCTATCAAATACTTACAGACAGTCGTGTGAGGTTAGTCGTACCGGTAAACCTTCTGCGTCTAACTCCCATATAATCTCATATCTAGCTCCCGTGTAGGTATCTGGAGCCTCATATGAATAGTCCGTCAGGTTACTAGCCTCATCATAGTATCCGTAATCGGAGTTATAATCATAATAATCGTAATAGTCATAGTCTCCATAATCCTCCACCATGAAGTAAATATTTGGTGGCATTTCAGTCCAATGTTCCACACCATAACATGTAGGGTCAGCAGAAGCTAAACGTAAATAAAGCGCCGGTCAGTCATGCTCAGGCTGGTTATGGCTCAGGCTGGCTTCTCTCCGCTCATACTGGGAAACCAGGTTTAAACTAAAGCGGTGGGAGTTTGTGTCAGCGGCGTTAACCATTTCAATGCTAAATTGGATCATGGGATTTTGGATATTCTTTAAACCTCTCGTAGAAAATGCGTGTCAATTCAATGTTCAAATATAACCAAACTGAAATAAAACCATCAGACCATCTGATTGATTATAATTGACACGACCGCGAATGAGAGAGAGCCATGCAGCAATAAATCTCATTCGATTTCAACCTTTATTTTTTCAGATGTTTGTGAGAGGTCACCATGTTTTGCCCCAGAGATATCCCTTAAGACATCAGAGTATAACAGATCAGTTCAGCATAAAGATGTTACTCCCTCTTTAGTAATAAATTTACCACTTGAGAAAACAAAAGCGGTTGAAAATAATAGACAGTCTTAGCAGGGGACAGCATATGGAGGGATCCAATATTGAGATGTATGTTTTATGCCTCAGCTGGAACAGTGAATAACAACAGTTTCTCTGGATGTCAAATTTAGTTAAGAAGAATTCTCCACCTTTGGTAAAAAGAATACCCTTGGAATAGTTTCACTAGACATCAATCTCAAGAGCATTGAGAGGCGGATTGATTAAATTCTTGAGTCCACAGTTTTACTTTTACCAGCAGCGACCAGCAGCTTTTCACCAATCTCATGCAGGAGAAGTTATATTAAGGAAGGGCTTATGGCACTAGCCAAGTCCACACGCATGCCAACTCTACCCTTTAGGGTCTATATAGAGCCCCGCATCAGTGCTCTGTCTTCCATTACCTGGTATATGTGATGAGTGGCTCCCACATAGAGAGAGTGATAATATAGTCAGTGAAAAAACCAACATCTAAAATAAATAAAATAGATCAACATTAAAATAAAATAAAATAAAATAAAATAAATAGCCAGAGTTATACCTTAGAGATGCAGTCTAGGCAGAGAGGGTTTCAAGATAACCTAAATGCCCCTAATATGGTTGGCGAGTTGACTTTGTGGTCAGTGTAATCGATAAAGCTGAATTCCAATTTACTCATGCATTAGCCAATAGCCGTGGCATGTATTTTTCATGCTACAGAGTATCATCAGAAGGTTGAACCCATATTCAGTGAGCATTGTATTGTCTTGTGGTGATATCAGTTAGGTTGAGCGACTGGCATCTTACATAGAAAGTGAGGAACGTGGAGTATGCCATGCATGCGGATGTGAGGTTACAATTGCACACCTGTATTATACAATGCTTACATGCATGGAATTTGGCTCATACATCTTTAGACGTACGCGCACAGACAATAGGAGATGTTTGAACACATGAGGATCTGCTCTTAAATGATTTAGGTAGCATGTACAGCGATGCATATTTTGGTTAAAAAAGGTAGACAAGATGATATGAGAAGCTGAGAAGCCGTCTAGAAGCTGTCTCTTGATTTCCGTACATCCTGTCTAATGACGTATTGTAAACGATGGATAAAAATATAACGAATAGCATTCATCCTAGAAATGGCAACTGTGTCTATTTGTAGAAGAGCATGTTCAGTGGTCGTTTAGAGAGTTTTTTGATATCAGGCATTCTCGAAATTTCTGTAATTACCAACAAATTCCGTACCATGTGCCTTCCTAACGGCATTTCACCAAAGATCATCACAGTTCAAAGAATCGCGGAGAGCTTTAATGCATTATCAAGCTAGGAGGTAATGACCCAGAAAATAGTATGGAGATTTAAACCATCCCAATTTGGGATAACTGTTGTCACTCAGTCAGAATCTTGAGAAAATTTCACGGATCAAAGATGATCAGTAATGGCCGCTTCAAAGACATTGTATATAACCAATGACTGGTTTGGTGTGGCAGATACAGGTCAGCAGTTTGATCATGGTATGATATCTAAATTATTCCCTAATCGGTTGATTATAAACATTAAAGTTTGAAAACTTTAGAGGAGGCGTCCTGTCAGCACAGACTCGTGGGGTCATGTGACCATGGACAGTCTACAACCGTCTAATGCCCTTGAGAATTTTGAATTGAAAGCTTTAGGCCAGGAATCGAGATAACTGAACATGATGAGGTCTGCAACTAAAGGGAGCAAAGAGATAAGAATTTGTTTCAGAATATCCCTGATGCAGTGACATGTCACTTCTAGTCACTGGGTAATGGGAGATCATAGGAATAATATGGGTC
>Ga0224511_10005263_pt1 | contig 10085 bp, 9 predicted proteins | sample SF_May12_sed_USG_2_FD_169988 | JGI IMG/M metagenome (GOLD analysis project Ga0224511, IMG submission 169988) | Sediment microbial communities from San Francisco Bay, California, United States - SF_May12_sed_USGS_8_1 | ecosystem: Environmental > Aquatic > Marine > Sediment | place: USA... | reverse complement strand
TACATTCATCCTCCCACTGAGCCATCATGGAGAGGACAGACAGTGAGATACATTCATCCTCCCACTGAGCTATCATGGAGAGGACAGACAGTGAGATTCATTCATTCTCCCACTGAGCTATCATAGAGAGGACAGACAGTGAGATTCATTCATCCTCCCACTGAGCTATCATGGAGAGGACAGACAGTGAGATACATTCATCCTCCCACTGAGCTATCATGGAGAGGACAGACAGTGAGATACATTCATCCTCCCACTGAGCTATCATGGAGAGGACAGACAGTGAGATACATTCATTCTCCCACTGAGCTATTGTGACTGACTCCCACTACTTCGGAACAATCTTCCAATGGAATAGATAAGAATGGACTGCGCAAAACAAAGAAATAAACTGTTATTTCACCTGGATTTTTCTTTAGTGGACCTTTGCCCTTGCCCTGATAAGGTTCTACAAGTGTAGAACATATGAAGATGTTATATAGACTCATAGGCTGTTTTATTTTTAGTTTTAACAGCGTATGAGAAAATGGCTTAGATTTGTTTCATCCAACAGTCCAAAATAGCTTGTGTACAAGTTTTCAAGGCTAAGATGATGGGATTAGCTGTGAACTTTAATAGCGCTGCACAAATAAAGAGCAACAGAAAAGAAACGGAAGGTAGTTACCATCATCAGAGTCGGAGGAGGAAAGGATTCGTCCTACAGAGAGGATCAAAGGTAAAAATGTATCAACATCTATCGCAGAAAAGACCAAAAGCTGCGGCAAAATCATTTTTGAAATAAACTATATTTTGACCTTTCGCTGATCTTTTTTTGTTTGGCCCTCCTAGAAAAAATAAATTACACAAACTAACAAGAAGATCAGCGCAATGAGGTTTTTTTTCTTAAGGGCTCTAGGGCTCTCTCTCTCTCTCACTGGCTACTGGCTGGCTACTGGCTGGCTACTGGCCGGCTACTGGCCGGCTACTCGCCGGCTACTCGCTAGCTACTCACTAGCTACTCACTAGCTACTCACTAGCTACTCACTAGCTACTCACTAGCTACTCACTAGCTACTCACTAGCTCTCACTAGCTCTCACTAGCTACTCAACTGCCACACCAGAGTATTTCTAAAATGAAATGCAGTAATTTTAAATGCTACCGAAAGAATCACATTATTTATTTTGCCCGCATCTCCTCTGAACTGCACAGCATAATTATTTGAAACATTGAAGCGGTGCTGCATTTCCATCTCAAAGAAATCCACAACAAATTTCTCTGGTTATATTTCTATATTTAACCTGTGATTTTTAAAATAGAATATTGATTTGGCTGCACATGATTGTGTTAATTAAAAATTATATCTGATTACCTTCTTCTTTATCTCTGCATCGATTGAATCCTAAAAAGAAAATATTGCTACATGTCATCACTATTACATCTAATCATTACTACAGGTGCTCCATTATTCACCATTTAATTGGGAAAGCAGGAAGAACACAGAAAATTGTCTTCGGTTGATCAAATACCCCTGCTAATCCCTAACCTCTCATGAACAGTGGGAGATCAGCTGATACGAATCTGTACGAACCAGTGACATGTCTGTTAGAAACTGGTACTCTCTTGTCCATAACAAAACTGCGTTCTAAGACATAAGCGTGGATTCGGTGGTGCTTCCCCTTGGTGCAGGTCTTTAGCAAGCTTCTCACTCTAGGTTGCTAACGTGACTTCGCATCAACACAATTTTAAATAATGGAGGTCCCAACCAGTGGATCAAGATCACTACTCAATGTTAAAGATCACAGTACATCACTTACTTTGAGCGACTCCGGAATCTTCTACGCACTGTATGCAGTCACATATCATACATTTTCCCTTTTCACCCTTCTGACAGAAATGTTTCTTAGAACCTTTGGATCGATCGCTGTCGCTGCCTGATGATGACATATTCGATTGTTGATTTGTCTCTACAGAAGATGAACTACAATGACCTTCGATCAACATGACTGAAACATCTTGTTCTTTCAAATAAAAGGAATGCTTATGGAATATGTGATTGAAAGTTTCCATTGAGAGTCTTAAAAACCCAAGCATTTATCTCTACTTTTCTCATAATTGAGATCCTATATGACTCAGTTCATTGTCCATGCGATCAGCTACATGGGTGCTGCATGAATCTACATCCAAAAATTTTCTCTCGAACATGCGTGTTGTTCTTTTTGAAGTCTTTAGATTCTTAACCTAGTAGCCGGGTATAGGTTTTCTAAAAGTTAGGGTCTTAGGGGCTTTAGACAATCAAGGCGGGGAGCACTTTTACATAGAAAAGTTGGCAGTGACAATAATACAGTAAAAAAGTCATTTAGTATATTGTGCACTAATACACATTGGGGATTGAAGGCTCAGTATGTGGAGGAGGAGCTCCAACACTGGCTGTATGACAGGCACCAATGAGGCCTGTCACTAACTACTCGCTCTATTCTATGTCCACTAACATTTCTCAGAGAGCACCATTCACGAATCCATACCTTGCAGAGAACAGCTTTGTCAGCTGGTTGGCTTTGAAGTTATTGCAATCTTTTTGTGAATTTGTGGCTCCGCCAGCAGAACCAACTTCTCTCCTGGAAGTCTTTATCCCCAATCGTGTGACGTAATTCCCTATGACGTCACATTGGACATGGATTTAACTCATCATAGGCTATTCCGTTTCAGTGACGTGGAGGCAACTTCTAACTTGTTGATATAGAGCCCTTTAAAGGCTCTAGTCGGTGACAGCCGTTCCTGGCTGCCCGGAGACATGGAAACATATCTTTATGTCTCTGTGGCTGACTGAGTTGATTGATAGACTTGTTGAACTCAAGAAATGTATGGTAGGTAGGTCTCGCTCATACGGTAGTCAGTAGCCACTATGCTAGCACGTGTAAATTAGTATAGCAGACCACTAAATAGGAATATAGGAGCCCATACAACCAACTCAATTTGAGATGTTCTGTTTCTAGTTCTAGCGCTAGTGATAGTGCGAATTGAATAACAGCGGTACCAGGAACATTCGTTCGCTCTACTTATGTTAGTAAATAGGGGTAACACCCCATTACTTTTAAAGCAAATAGGACAAAGTACTAAGTCGTGGTACTGTTAGTATAATTGAAGAGGTTATCCCCTGCCTGATGTATTAGGACAGCGACTTTATGTTACTGATTAGGGAGTGCCACGGTTCCGAGATTTGGCCTACGAAAACGGAGTAGATTGCATACTAGCCATCGTCGTTTGCATTTTAGAATTAGATGATTCCAACCGGCAGTTAAACCCTTCAACCCTTTTTAGAACGTGAGTAGAGAGGTAAGAGCCCCATAGCAAACTGTTAGTCTGTAACGAAAGTATCCACTCATCTAGGCAGGGTAAGGTGTTCATTGTGTAACCGTGTTTGGTGGAAACCAGAGGAAGAGTAGGTTAAACTGGAATTTGTAGGACAGATAGATCATGAGATGGCTTTGAATGTAACTGGGAGTGGGAGATAATCTGTAGAAACAATTGGTTATACCATGGATATAAATGTTCATATCAATATGTTATGTAGCCGATAGATACGGACACCATAGTGATACCAAGTAACTTATAAATGTAAATCTGCAGCAGGTTATTAGGTAATAGGATCTATTCTGTATGTTGTCGCTGTGGGTATTTCTGGTTTTTTCTCTCACCATTTTGGGCTCGATCACTGGCACTGGCCAAATAGACCTCAAGTGTAACGAGGATGAAGGTGCAGGAGTAACCTCACCCAGTAAGTTACAGCAGATCATTATTCTGGTTGTGATGTGAGCTCTTGGAGCATAAAACAGAGAGTGTGCCGATATCAGGGAATCCAAAACATTATAATGTTGGGTAAAGCTATATGGTTTAATATTGATAGCAGACTAGGGTCATGACTAAAGGTTCATGGTTCACTCCCGTCTTGTCCTTTCACTCCTGCCACAAACTCAATCCCTTTGCTGGAGTTTTATTGGGATTGGAGCAGCTGGGCTACATGTAGGAGATGAGTTGAGTCGCTAAAGGTTTTCTTTAGCCAAGCGGCGCCAAAGCAATTCTAAGAGAAGATGACTCCAAAATTATGTAGCCTTCATTTTTCACAGGAGTTGCGTTCTCCACCTTCTTTCGTATAGAAATAACAGAACACCTACATAACACTAGCCATTGAGTATCTGCTGCATCGAAGATATTAAGAATGCAAACTGTGATGAAGAGGTTTATTTTATCCCAAAGCGTTTATCTACTTTTTTAATGTTCTCTAAAAGTATTTCTGAAGCGGTTCACCGAGCACCTTCTCCATATCAGCGATAACATCCTGGCATAACAGTTCCACATCTTCCTGCTCATCTGTAATAAAAAGATGGGTAGATGGATAGTGTGCTAGACCTAGAATCAGACGTCTCTGGTTCGAGTTCCAATCGCGATCTCGCTTTGTCTTTCACCCTCATTAAACTATAAGCTCATGGGGTTAAATACAGAAGGTCCTATATCACACCTCAACCTTGGCAATGAGCCTGTTGGTTTAGTGATAATATGCAGGAGAAAATATGTAAAAAGGCATCAAGCATGTCCCATGATATTCGTTCATACTGCATCTCCAGTGTCTGTGATTAAGTAGAACTTGTGAATGACTGAATGATGAATGTCAAGCATACCTTCCATGAGTTCTGCGAGGAACGGTATGGTTTCTGGCAGAAGTGGCATGAAATCCTCTCCCAGACGAGAGTTTAAGTCTCTCAGCACATAGAGACTGCCTTTCCTCACCTGTCACAGTATAAATATATGTGTGATGTATGTCAGTCAACATGAAGACGATAATACAACTAGGTTATTGATACAGGGGCAGCCAGAGAGCACAAGTCATTTTCATACGAAGGCCAATCCGATGGTGTTCTACTAAATTGTCATATGAACCGACAGTTTACAGGTAAAGTCATCTGCTAGAAGCATGACAACTGAAACGTAGAATTTAGGGAAATATTCCGAGGTAGCAGCCATGGCTTAGTGACAAGATCGTCTGATTTGCACACAGAGAGCATTGGGTTCAAATCTCAAAAATTCAATGGTGGTGAGAGGAAGGGCAGCCGACCTTAATGCGCTCCGGAGCGCCAACAAAGTCTCCTTGTTAACCAGAAAGCAAACTCCATGACTCCGCACAGGGATTAATAATGTTGAGTATAAACAGAAGACTTACGGAAGGATTCTGATGTCTCGTTTTCAGACACACTTGGTATATGAGAGGTTTCCATAACGAGTCATCACCGGCAGCGATAGCTAGCTGACTCACGCATGGTACTAAGTGTGTGTCTATATACTCAAAGTATCCCTCCATTACATTCTCCAACTACAGAGAGACAACCGGCGGTCAGAGACAACCGGCGATCAGTTCCTGATTGAATGGGTAAGATTAGGTGAGACAGCACTGCAAAGAACACACTACTGCTGGGATAGTACAAGGATTTTCTGATCTGGCCCTTAACGGGTTTACACAATCAGAAATATAAATAACGAATTCATAAATGTGACCATAACTATAAACAAAATCTGCAAAATTATGAAATATACCTGGTCAACCATCGGCTGCATGAGAATATCAAATCTCTGCTTGTTGACGAATCCATCAGTGTCATTGAGGAATGTCTTATGCAGACAGTCAGTAATAGCGATGCAGAGCATCTTACTCTTTACAGCCTCACGTTCATCGCCTTCAAATAACTTTGATTCTGAAAAAAAAAGAGAAGAATATCGAAGGCTGTGAGTACGCTATTCCATCGGGTTGAGAATAATACACTGTCAAAGCTAGTTTCGTTTGACCGCATCATTCACCAGAAAAATGTCAATTTACGCCCGATGTAACAGCAAATAATAGTTTTGTTGATGATGGACAGCTCAGGTAGGCATACAGGCTAACTCAGTGATTGGTTATTGGTATAAATGAAACTGGTATCGACGCATTTATATACAGTTACATTAGTAAACATTCAGCGCTCACAATGTTTCTCCTCACAAAGTTTCTCCGAGTTAAACAATGGTAGGGGATTAGTATGGAAAGCTACAGTATACGTAGAAATTAAATGTCCCAGTTCATAACAAACTTACCACTGACTGCAACCGTGCTAGCTGCATTGAGAGAAACAGCCGCATTCTTTATTACGTGAGCCACAAATAGTGTGAACAATCCTCTTAATGTGCCAGCAATGCTAAAATACACAATGTGCCTTGTTGTCACACAGTTACACTGATGGATTCGAAGAATGAGCCGGTTATTTCACGGAATGTCTAACTCTCCGTGTCTGAATAATTTTTCAATTTTCTTAAGGAGGACCAAGTACTTCACTTGGAAGCCTGACTTGTGTGCGAATTCACTTAAGTGAGGGAGAATTGCACAACCTTCAGGCCTCACTAGCTCACCAGGGATGGCCTTGAATTAAATACAGTTGGAGGTCTATGTCCGGGGCGGGGGGTTGGGAGTCCGTCAACTTATGCCCTTTACTTACGCATCACCCGCCGAAGACTCGGCACTCTCAATGAAGAGGGAAAGGAAAATCTTTAACAACCATGCATGATTACTCCGGGGACGGGACACTGAAATTATCCACAATGGCCCAGCGCATGATCTGTGGTAGGATAAGAGGCAGTTGTTTAGAGGAATTAGCTCGGCAGCAGCAGTGGCAGCAGGGTAAATTACCTATCGGATAGTCTATAGAAGGTGATAAGGCGATCATCATGGCTGGATTCTCTTGTTGCCCAACTGTACAACTGCAAAGACACAGGATTCACTCCCAGTATTAGCTGAGCAGGTGGCATATCAGTAATGACTGTGACTATTATAATGAGGATACAGGTAGCTATGAATGGTATGACATGCTAAATAATCTCTATAACAATTCAATGGCAGTAATTGTACTGCAAGGATCATAGAAATTCCAATAAATACGAATCATGACACCAGGTTATTGCAGAACAGGTTAATGATATTATTGTTTGAACTTACTTTGAAATACATCGGTCTGAAAGAAGCCTCAGAGAGTTTGACAATCATTTTCAATGTGGCTGCGATAATAGTATCTTCCGTCTGGTTAATCACTACCGGATCCATCTACAATTCAAATTAATATAGTACACATATCACACGGAATAGCTGAATAGCTCAGTGGTAGGTCACTGGGCCCCTGGGTTCCAATTTCGGTCTTGAAAAAACCCTTGCTGTGTGTATGAACTTTTCATTTTAATCCTAGCTACAAAAACAAGCCCCACTATGATGTGGAGCTTGTTACTGACCCGTGCTCAGTGCCAAGCTGTAACTGCTGAAAAAAACCATTAAATGCCTAACCTGGCTGCTTCACATAACAGTGAAGGCATCATACAAGAAAAAAACTAACTCAAAGCTGCGCCCAATCAAACAGGCCACTATAAATTTAATCAATGAGTCATTTTATCTGTTAAATGGGGTCTAATGTTTCCATTTAAACTAACCATATGATTGGCAACTCGGAAGTCGAGTGTTAGCATACACAGATCCAATAGCTTATGGTGATGAGTGGCCAGATCATCCTTGCTGATTGTGTCTAAGTGATCCGATAATATAGACATCATTGATTCCACGCAACCCTACAATATACAGTATAAAGCATGTACAGCTTACAATGCTAGCTGCTATACTGATATACTGATATCAGTATACAGTGATAAACATTATAATTATACTGATAACCACATATCGCATACAATGATGGCTGCTATATATTGATGCCCAAGTACAGCAAACAATGACAGCTGTTGTCTAATGGTAGTTTTTATACTGATATACATATACAGTATTATAGTGCTGGCTTTTACACGGTACCGATATACATATACAGTATACAATGATAAATATATTATATAGATATCACCCAGTTCGGGAGTAAACTTCAGCTGGAATGATTGATGTATCGGGAGATGACTTACAGCCTGCTTGCATATCTGTGGGTAAGCTTTGACAAGTTCTGGTACCAAAATACGAGGAGAAAACTCTTTGGCAAGGGATTCTCTGCAAAAACAATACACACAGTTTTACACCCACACACTCTACATAGAGAGGTGGCCTCTCCGAGGCTATAACCATAAAGTTATCCTCTAATAACTCTATGGCTATAATGGACTTACAGTGCGGAAGTTGGGAAGAAGCTGAGCAAGCCCAGCTATGAGTCGCTTTGTGATACAGGATTTATAATAAGCCTATTCCACACCAATTGACATATTTATTGAGGCAAAGTTATGCTTCGTATGAGCACCAGCACTCCCATAGAAGCTTTTATTCATATATAAAGCATACTGTGCACACCTTAATGTGCGCTGAATAGATGGAATTGACTATGTGCCCAAAATGCGGTCACGTCCTTAGGAAGGTTGATGGCTCAGTGATATGTACCGTTTTACAGGCACTCACCTTAAAGCTCTGAGGCGGATGGGAAGGTGGCTTTTATATCCTTTACCAGTCTCGGTGTTTAGCAGACTGGACTGAGTGGACACGATGACTATGATCTGTAGGAGATACTGACTGACAAAATTAGGTACTGCCTCCACAATCTTCTGCAATGCTGTGATCGCACTGATCCAAAGAAGACTGTTTCTGTAAAGACAACCAGCTATGCTGTAATGGTGACCTCACCTTTATTCCAAGAACACACGCGTGCGCGCACACACACGCGCGCATGCATTGATAGTAGAAATGTCACATTTCTAAAACACCTATTGACAATTATATACCCATAGCCCATTGAAACCTCTAGTTTTTCCCCGAATAGCACGTACAGCCATTTTGTGATCTGTAGTTAGCTATACTGGTCAGTAAACCTGTACGCGCCCACATAGGTTTGGTTAGTAACTAACCAATATGCCCGAGGCTCATACCGCGTGACCATTTGGGTGCAAACAACATTCACCGACTTCCTTCAGTTGGTGTAAGAACTCTGATATCTTCATTTTTTATTCATCCCTTTCATAAGGACAATTGGATTGATCCCAGTGATTCGTGCAGACAAGTAAACTGAATAGGACTCCGATTTACCGGGTCTTTTAAAAGCATCCCTTAAATGAGCAGGCCGGTAGGCCGGCTTTGTGTTTTATTATGCCCATCATTACAGTCATTAGATAGGATTGTATGACGCTCATGATGCCCATTGATTCTCTATCAAAAACAAAGAAAAGACTACATGATGACCTCATGAGTTTTTTCAGGACTGTTTCCATTGTCTAAGTTACAGAAGTGTTCAAATTTAGGGCATTCTAGCCCATCTGAATGGAGTGGGTGTAAATCATGCCGGTTTTGGAGCCAGTAGCAGCAAGTCTTACGTTGAATGTAATTTGCGATGTTGTGTGCACAGTTTTCATACTTTACTGTCATAGGTGTTTGATTAGCCCCTTATTCAAGCTCGGGCAATGAAAGTAGTGCTCGGCAACTGCCCTTTCAGTAGACAATGCTTGTTTAGACAAAGGCTATAGATGGGGTATTGGAGTGGATGTAAATTCATCAGGTTCCGCTTAGCGCCTTATTTTCATCACAAAGGCGACCTTCAAGTGCAAATCAACTGACGCTGATGATGAATTAGGTAAACTTGGCACAGCTAGTGGGACTTAGCACACATAGCAGTTTACCAATGTATCCTACACAAATATCACCAAAACAGATTTACTACTAGTTGCGATAGCTCAGCGGGAAGACGAATGAATCTCACTGTCTATCCTCCCGGTGGCCCGGGTTCTATTCCCAGCCATGGCGGAGTATTTCAAGAAATTTTTCTCTGGCTGATCACACTCTGCCAACCTGTCCTGAGCCAGCCAGGCAGAAAATGGCTCAATCTCCCCTCAATGGAACCCACACGGCCTGTGGACAGCGAGGAGGAAGGCCGAATGGAACCACACGGCCTGTGGACAGCGAGGAGGAAGGCCGAATGGAACCACACGGCCTGTGAACAGCGAGGAGGAAGGCCGAATGGAACCACACGGCCTGTGAACAGCGAGGTGGAAGGCCGAATGGAACCACACGGCCTGTGGACAGCGAGGAGGAAGGCCGAATGGAACCACACGGCCTGTGGACAGC
>Ga0224511_10005262_pt1 | contig 10086 bp, 7 predicted proteins | sample SF_May12_sed_USG_2_FD_169988 | JGI IMG/M metagenome (GOLD analysis project Ga0224511, IMG submission 169988) | Sediment microbial communities from San Francisco Bay, California, United States - SF_May12_sed_USGS_8_1 | ecosystem: Environmental > Aquatic > Marine > Sediment | place: USA... | reverse complement strand
GTTTATAATTTGAGGTGGGGGAGGGGGGGGTTGGGCTGTCACTGTAACTTACAACTTGATAAAGAGAGGTGACAAGCACACCTGCTGTAGCATATGTCACTCCAATCGCAGTAAGCTTCAGATCATTGTAGTTGTTGAGAAATACCCCAAGGCATATAGGTATCTGTAAAAAGCAGACCACTGAACCGGGTCCCCTGATCAAGATCTTAACTGATGACACACTTAGGCGTGCCAGCTGTTTAGTGTAATCGAAATGATATTCCTATCATTCACAGTGCTAGGAGGCCAGGCCTACCAAATGAAAGGTATCATGCCATCCGTAACATTTGGCCAAAACTACTGCGAGTTAAAAGCAAATTCTGGTTCACGATCAATTGTGATACGAACAGGGTTATGTAGACACTGGAAGTAGTACTAGTACATGAATATTGAAAGTACTATTCTATTACTTAGGCAAATACTTACTATGGAAACGTGGATCATTGGAGGAAAGCTTTTCTGGTAGAACACAATTTGGAGCAACATGACACACGGAGTTGTCATGAATTTAGAGATTTGGTATGTCCCGACAGTATTCGCTTGTAAGGACATATTAGTAAGCACGACAAAACCATTGAAGCTGCACGAAAGCACGACCATTTCCTTCATGGGTAAACTTTTGAATAAAAATATTTCTTTTCTTCTAGCGATTTCCATGCCAAGCGAGGTAATCAGGAAATGCAGACAGGTTAAAGTCATGTTTGGAAAAGAGTATTGGGTGTATATCCATTTGTTGACTAAAACAATGGATACTGAGACACCTATATTGAGCATCAGCACGACGGCTGCCCATGTTTGCGAGCCAGTCAATCTCATCGTTCATGCAGGTCTGATGAGGCCGGTTTTGTTTACGTCGACTATCAATGTCCCCTTTTCAACAAAAGAGTCTTCTGAGATCCTCCCAATAACATTAAATGGAAAATCTAATAAATTATTTCACAACCATAATATTACATAAACTTATCTGATCTAATAGAAACTATCATATTAATCGGCGTCTGTAAGCGTTATATTTTTATTTCACTCCTAGACGAAATACTGTTGTCGTTGGAATCTAGCAGAACGTAGAAGTGAAACACAAAAATCTCCCGCCAAATGTAAAGCGCGTGTGTGTTTACATTCACTACACAGCTTGGTACCTCTACAGACCAACTAGTGCTTCACCATGTATTGATGGAGTGTATTCATAGATAACACTCTCTCACAAAGTAAACGTGACAATATGGTTCTTCAGAACACAGGAAAGCTCGTGACGGACAAAAGTGAAAGCTCTGCGGATGACAGGTACCCACCAAACTATTCATCCAATTCCAAATCGAACTGACCGTGGGCGTGACACTGACAGTGACAGTGACACTCGCAGTATCACTCGATTCACTGACTCACACTGAGTGACTGCCAGTGTCAGTGACTGAGTGAGTGTGACTCACTCACAGCCACACTGGGTGACTGACAGTGACTGTCAGTGAGTGAGTGTGACTCTTTCAAGTCAAACTTCCAAGTCTACAGTTACTCTAATCTAAGTCTAACTTTTAAGTACTAAAGTAGTAACGTAAGTACTCTCAATGTTGCAAGACTTACTCTTAGTCTTAGTCTTAGAAGTTAGAGTTAGTCTTACTCTTAGTTCCTAGAAATAGCCTATGTCGGTATGTGTGGTTTTATCACCTTATTTATTTGGTTTGGTATGATACAGAGATGATGGGCAGGATAAGAGGTTATCAGAAGCAATTATCAACGATGAAATTGATGTCAAGCTTGGATACGAGAGGTACAAAGATCCACAAGAGAGACTTGGTTGGCTTGTTAACTTACATGCTGTGAGTCATTGTCACATATGCTATTCTGCTATCCATTTCCTTTTATGATTTCCTTAAGTTAAATCGAAGCAACGCGTACTCGACTACACCAGACATATATCCAAGAGCTTAAATATCCTGCACTGAATATTCAACCCTTATGAACTTATGCACAGCATACCTAAGCCAACGCTATCTCTCTCATGACATACACAATGGTCGTACGGAATGTATTGCCGGTTTGCTTATAGCTTGATGACTGTTACTTACACCCATGGACCATATATCATAATGTCCGGAAATATGCCAAGGTCTTTCACTGTTGCCCAGCATTTGACAAAGGCATATTTACCCGGCTCGTATGGTCAAGCCTAACACAACAATCTGCTATAAGTGATTGCCTGTCTTGATGTGTGAAGGCGGTAGCTAAATGAGTTTGTATGTTTTAGTCGGATATACAAGATGAAGAAAAAAGGCTTGTCAGCGCTGTGGATTTCTATTTTATTGAGGAAGCCGGCGGCAGATTTAAGGTATGATTAGCATTTCAGGTCATGGCGTGGAGTTATCCTCTCAGGATAATTCTATGCATCATGCTGAATCAATCTATAAGCCTTTATGTTCACCGGGATCGGTTTTATTCTGAATAAAGGAAAACCTTACCATTAAAGAAATTAGTATTCAAATAGCCGAATGCCTACATAGAACAAAAAATCATACAGCTCTACAAGACATAGAAGCCCAGAAGTCTTCCTGTTCTGGGCATTTTAGCCTACACAATCAGACTGGAATTGAAACTGAGAGAGAGAGAGGTCCTTATTTGCAGGTCACCTTGCCATATAAACCTTACTTCTATGTGGCCTGTCAGGATAAAACAGAGAAAGAGGTTGCAGCCTACCTTATGAAGAAATTCTCCGGGAAAATATTCTCTGTAGCTTTCGTGCAAAAAGAAGATTTGGATCTGGTAAGCTTATGGATTCATTTACTAATTTTTAGCATCAAGCAACATTGCAATAAGCAATATCGCACAAATTGCATTTGTTCGTCGTTGGAGACCACGGTGCAGCTTATATAGAGAATCAGTCTGAACCATGCATGCTTTCTTTACACAACACACGCGTTACAAAATTAAATTATATCTCAATGGTACATATATGCTATTGGGTGTATTCGTTGTGTGATCGGTTTTGCCGCAACTGAAATGGATTTCGGTTGCAAAATCTGCTTAACTGTTTAGGAGTGCGATCGAAAAGTGCGATTTAAAAAACCATCTCACTTTTGGTTGCGGTCTGCAACCGAAATCACGCAACTGAAAGCAGGCGTTAGAATGGTAGTTAGGTAAATGTCAAGGTTACTGCATAGAGACATGATTGTTACGTTGGAATAACAAACCGCGAACGATCATCTGACTAACCGGCGAGTTAAAGTTGAGAGAGGACAGCTCGGATGCAACCGATAATTTTCTTTGAAGTTTTCTGAATGCGATTGTGTTGTTCGCGCGATTGCGACTGACTAAAATCACGCGAGTAGACCAGTTATCAGTACAATATATAATACTGTGACATTCCGATTTAAGATGGCATCAGTTCAATCATTTTGGTAACACCCGATGTGAGCCTCTACATGTGTCTAAGCAGTGGCTTAATTTTAGAAACATTTATAACTGTGTCGTTTTTTTATCATCTGGCGAGCACAGTCAGATTCTTATGCATATCTTGGCAGCCAAAATAGATGGTGCATCCATGCCTCTGTTTCTGTTTGTTATAGCACAATCACCTTATTGGTCTAAAAAGGACGTATATCAAGCTGACCTTCCACACCCAAGATTTACTGAATAAGGTTAAGAGAGATGTATTCTCAGCGGTCAGGAAAAATAAGGACGCTCTTAAAAAAAAAGACGCTTTAGCCGAAGCTGCAGGGTGGGTATAGATTCATAGCAAGTTGCCATTTTCTGCCCTTAACTAAATAAGCGGCTGGTCTGGTAATGGTGAAATTGTCCTAGTGGAGATGCTGATTTTATTGATGCACATTTGGGTGACTGGATTTCCCAGTCACCGAGTCTATGGCTGTGTACAGTAGGTATGGTGCTGATTGTCCCCCATTTATGGCGTTAATTTTTTTGTTTTACTGCTTTCATGTAAACAATGTGTGGCACGTAACAGCTGTGTCAGCTGCATAGGTAAAAATTGTGAACCAATTCCATTTAATCAGCTAAACAGGAACTAAGCCATTGATTTGGTCCAATAATCGGTGATACGTATGGTGATCTTGACTTCACCTATTGTTTCTGTTGAAGGACGATCACTGGAGCAGATGGTAAGGTGGAAAGGAAACCTGTCTCGGATCTTATGGACAATATAGTTGACATAAGGTAAGCCTCTTTGTCAATAGACCATTGATGCTTGAGGTGCTCTATGCTGAACCATAACGGGTGAACTAATAAATATCCAGACCTGAAGCTTCGCTTTACCCGGATAAAGTCATTTATAGATTAAAAAAGTGAGATCCAACAGATTAACTTCCCACTACACAATTTAATTTCACAGAGTGAATAATCGCCTTTGCAGGGAATATGATGTGCCATACCACGCGAGAGTTTCCATAGATCTGGCTATTAACTGTGGTCGATGGTATGCTGTGAGAGGAAGGACCGCAGCAAACATACCCAGTATCACTTTGAGAGAGGACCTGATGGAACGCCCGGTTAGTTGTGCAGTTCATTTGAGACCACTAGTCAACTTAATCCCGTGACTAATATGCGACTTACTAAATATTAATACTCTATACAATGTCGACCTCGGCTGGAATCGTATATTTTCCGCAGTTTAATTGCTCATAGTGAACCTGCCTGATAACTACTCTGACATCCCCTACTTGTTCGACACGCATGAGCTTCGCTCTATTATTCAATGTGTCGTTGACTGTCATTTGTCGCGCTGCAATTGCACTGTTTTTGTCGACTAGTGATCATCAAGCGAGTGACTGAAAGTTGGTGAGGTTAATTTTATTTCAAGTGGATAATATTAAAACCCTTGAAACCTTGTTTTCAAAATTAAATCCTTTGTCTACGATTGACTTCATTGACGAGAAGTCTCGAAACAATCATCGGACGTTAGCACGGTCATTAGGCTGGCTTGTTGTGAAATGCTCTTTCTGAAAACAAAATAATTTGAGACAAAAATTGAACAAATATATCTTGTTTCAGTCTAGGGTAGGTGCAGTATGACGCCACACGATTTTTATTCATCGTCATTGCACGAAAATTTGTCGAATGTTTTTTTCAACGAACGTCCGTGTATAAACCTCGTATTAGAACGGAAAATGAAATCAGAGACGGTCCAGTCAAATACCGACGTTCCTGTACGCAATGGAATATCGTTAGTGTATATCAATATCAGTAGTAGAATATCATTAGTATATATCATTATCATTAGTAGAATATCATTAGTATATATCATTATCATTAGTAGAATATCATTTCAAGGAAGCTCGAGAGTGTGAAGTAGATAAGTAAGGCGGCATTCTATAACGGCATCTCCCACTGTTCTCGCTTTACAATATCATAAGTGGTAAGATAATCTCGTACGTGTGGATAAACATCTAGCTAGAGTATGAATCCTATATATGGCCAAATGTATAGTTACATATTTCTACAAAATGGTTTTGCAGGATGCCATTGTAATGGCATTTGATATTGAGACAACAAAGTTACCCTTGAAGTTTCCCGATGCGAATACCGACCAGATCATGATGATATCATATATGATAGATGGTCAAGGTTATCTCATCAGTAACAGAGAGGTATGGTTGTGTATGGGCATTACTGTGGTGGCATATGCATTACTTTACATCCATATTTATGCGTGTCACATATATACATGTCGTATATATACATGTGTATATAAACTATACCTTTTACTGCATGTTGTTCGTGCGGTTATGATCCCTTCATCTTGTTTTTGGTATTTTTTCTCCCATCAACAGTGTTCTTTAGCTGTAGGTTAGTCTGTGGGTTAGAAAACTATCACTGTCTTTCAGAAAACATATGACTTTTCCATGCTCACGGAGCTGAGTCGCAGTGCATCTCCTGGTTTGGTATTGTTCCATCTATTCACTGTAGGTTGTCTCTGATGACATTGATGATTTTGAGTATACCCCAAAGCCAGAGTTTGAGGGGCCATTTATAGTTTTCAATGAGGCGGATGAGCAGTCCCTCATTCGAAGGTTCATCGACCACATCGTGGAAATGAAACCGCACGTCATGGCGACATACAACGGTGACTTTTTTGATTGGTGAGTCAACTGATCATTGTTCCATAGTATGTGTATATGTTGTGATGTATTGCAGTCCAACCGCTAGTATATAACATTGAATGACCGCTCGATTTCTGCAGGCCATTTGTTGAAACGCGTGCCGCACTTCATGGAATCGATCTATTCATGGAGACTGGATACAAGAAAGATTCACAGGGGGAGTACAAATCGAGACCTATCGCTCATCTGGACTGCTTCAAGTAAGAATGTTAATACATAAAATGATGGGTAGTCATGAGACCACATTTGAACATAGAATGGGTCTAGTTGTTTTGTTGTTGTCCCGTTTGACAACCCCCTAAGCCTAAGGCTTGTTGGGCCAATAGGAGGTATGACTTATGTGAGAACCTCATACCCGCAAGGGAGGCACACTTGAGTACAGGTCATAAAACATCAGAAGGTGGAGTTGTATTATACTACAGCCAAATAATAACATGCAACATATGACCTGCTGTACAATTATAAAGATGTAGAAAATGAAAAGTTCACCAATCGAATTGGTCGTTTAATGTCTGAAGCTTATTGGCATGTGTAGGTTTAAACATCGCCATCCACAGTGTCTACATATGTTCTCCAGCTTAATCATCTGTTATCGTGGGATTTGTGCAGGTGGGTAAAGAGAGACAGCTATCTGCCTGTGGGAAGTCAGAACCTAAAAGCTGTAGCTAAAGCCAAACTGAGATACAACCCGGTGGAGTTGGACCCTGAAGACATGTGCAGGATGGCTAATGAACAGGTAATAAAAGTCTTCATGTCTTCAAAACAGTTTTCACTGCAATACCAGTTGGGGCATTTAGGATCGTGTAAGCTTGCCGCGATTACGTGTAACAAAACATACATGTGTATAAAGTTGTTGAATTGATTTACAGCCTCAAGTACTGGCCACTTACTCTGTGTCTGACTCTGTGGCAACCTTCTATCTCTATATGAAGTATGTGGACCCGTTTATCTTTGCTCTCTGTACGATCATTCCACTGGAGCCAGATGAGGTAAACCTATCCATTTTAGGAGTTTTCACCCCTTGCCTTTTTGACACGTGAACAACTCATCATATGCAGTCAGAAATCGAATTTCACATTTGTGTAGCCGAGACTGTTTTCACTAGATTTGTTGGCAATGTTTTCTTTCTTTTTTTATTCATGGGTCAACCTTATCAGCTTTTTATTTTAAGCAATTATGTAATTGATGTTATCCTTGTATCAATAACTATTCTCATATTGTTTTCATTTTCATGACTATTTATGTGTGACAGACTGTCAGATCTCGAAATTTTTTAGAATTTTAAATTTCCTTATGAATAGTCTTCGGAATGGTCAATTCCCACAAAATTTGTTTCCAGGTATTAAGAAAAGGCTCTGGAACCCTTTGTGAGTCGCTGCTCATGGTACAAGCTTTCAAGGCGAATATTATCTACCCAAATAAGCAGGAAACAATCTTCAACAAGCTCTCGGAAGATGGTCATGTCATGGACTCTGAGACTTATGTGGGTGGACATGTGGAGGCCATAGAATCTGGAATATTCAGATCCGATATTCCCTGCAAATTTAGATTGGTAAGCTCCCCTATCTGCTACTCTTATGTCGGTGCACTTCTACAGGTGAAAAAATGCATATTCGATTACATTGCATGAATTTCTTTTGGATTTAATGTCTGAAGTGGTGGTGGTTGTGGTGAATTTGTGGAACTGAAATAGTCCTTGTAAATTATTTAGGCTGTAGACAATAGCCTCTTTCAGCTTGAAACTCAATTACAGCGACCTTTTACCTTTTCTCTGCAGCAAAAGAATGGAGTTCAGAAGCTGATTGATGACGCGGAGCGAACGCTCAAGTTTGTCATCGAAACCGAGGAGAAGATACCCTTAGAAACGGTAGGTCACCATGGTACTCCTGCTCGTCATTACCCTCAATCAGTCCAGATGTCTTCAGAAGTGTTTATACACGACTGAGCCGTTTCACCTGACACTAGACTCTTTGGGGAAAAGAACACCATGAGGCCCAAATGTTGACGTTTAGGTCGAAATGTCTTGCTAAAATGAAAACCTGCATTAAAAGTTCGGTATCAGCCAGACCAGTTTAGTTTTTCAAATTGAGTCACTTCATTTCTAGGTCCTTTGAAAGTTCATAGCACGCCCAGTTGGTTCATCTGTGCATGGTGCGCATGGAGCAAGGAATGTTATCTATACGTGACGCTTAATTTGGAAGTAGTAGGGGTTGGTAACACATGTAAAGGGAGGAGTTTTGCGGTGCGCTAGTGTCATAAAGGAATGTCACTGGGTGCCAATATTTGGAGGACATTTTTGGGAGATTATCGTGCAGGAAATCCAATTTATCTCTTTCTAGTGGGTGGATAGGTCTGACTTTCACATCTATAGATAAACTGGTCAAGGAATGAGACAGTCATGCTCCGGGAATTCAAGAAAAACACAGCTCAGCGAGGTTGACTTCAAATTTGCTGATTAGCCGCCATTGTGATGTAACCGGCCTTATATAGGCTTCGTGGGTTTTTAGTAATATTGTGGCTCTGTGTGTTTACAGGTGACCAACTTTGATGAGATCCTAGCAGATATAAAGGGCAAATTGGAAGCATTGCGAGATCACCCAGTTAGAGAAGAATGTCCTATTATATACCATTTAGATGTGGGAGCTATGTACCCTAATATCATCCTTACTAACCGTCTACAGGTATGTTAAGCCATCCTAATATAAACTGTAAGTGAGATGTGAGCTTGCGTTCGCAACATGACCTTTATCTTAGGTAATGTAGGAGCTTGCTCTTTGGCTGCAGGCCCTAATGTTTGACAAAGAATGATTCAATGCTATGGTAATTGGAGCTTAGCAAGTCTCATAGATTTCATGCCTGCCTCTGGTTACCTTTGTAACAATATACTATTTCGATCACATCTCTCAAATGAATGCTTCCGCTGTAACAGTTCCTTTGTTACTAAAATCAGTGTGTGCTCAGCGTCGGACTGTCTTTTCAGGTCTTCAGTAAAACGGCAACTATGGCTGAAAAAATCAACTAGGCGAGGCCTATGAAGCCTATGAAGCCTAAAGTTATATTTGAGTAGTATTTGCTTGAGGTTTATGTTTTAGCCTCCCGCTATAGTGGATGAGGCCACCTGCGCTGCATGCGATTTCAACAAACCGAAAAACCGATGTCAGCGAAAGATGCCCTGGATGTGGCGTGGGGAGCTCAGTAAGTGAAAAAAGACCTTTTCCAACACCTCATGACTTTTTCCGTCTTGCAATGTCTCCAATAACAATCAATAATTTGTAATGCTAGATTAGTGTTTCTCTCCACGGGCATTTGAGCATCATGTTCGATGGTCCTCTTATGCCTGCTTCAAACGGCCAAATCTGAACATGCACCTTTCAGCAAGCTCTTGCTCGCGCTAAAACACTGCCTTTGATCTCAGCACTCCATGCTGACATCAAAGGCGGTGTCCTAGCGCGAGCCGGGGCGGATAGCACGCTACCGGTGCCGTGCTATTCGGCCTGGCTCGCGCTAGGAATGGTGTTTGAATGGAATCGGCAACAATTTGGAAAAGGAGAGGACAATAAAAAATGTATGGGATTTTTAGCTTTTTAGGCGAATTTGTCCTTTCCTGCTGGTTGATGTAGCGGGTCCACTTTAGCTTCATCAAACCTGCTACTGGACACACCGCCTTTAAAGTTGAGCACGCCGTGCTGAAGGCGCACCGTCAGATTCGGCCGTTTGAAGCAGGCATCAGACTTGACCGAGACTTGTACTAAGAGTTGTGAATTATATGTGAGGAGCTCATATTCACACTAGAATCCCGTCATGAGTATTATTTTTTACTCTGGAGCCAAGTGCTCTAGCCAATGAGCTATCGCGCTATCTCTCACACGGTGTTTTTCCTTTTTTATCATACCGTGGGTCTATTTTAACCCGCCGCGATCACTAGTTACCAGGAAAAACA
>Ga0224511_10005261_pt1 | contig 10086 bp, 5 predicted proteins | sample SF_May12_sed_USG_2_FD_169988 | JGI IMG/M metagenome (GOLD analysis project Ga0224511, IMG submission 169988) | Sediment microbial communities from San Francisco Bay, California, United States - SF_May12_sed_USGS_8_1 | ecosystem: Environmental > Aquatic > Marine > Sediment | place: USA... | reverse complement strand
AAATTGTTTACACTCTTCCGCCGAAACGGTCTCGAATCTCGTGATGCCCCCATTGCCGGGATCAAATTCCTTTCTCAAAGGATCATACTTACTGAAAAAAGTAGTTCCAGGTGTTAACGTTTTTCCTAATCTTATAAGTCATTAGCTAGCACTAGTAACATGCTTTGCATTGAGAAGACATATTTTTTAACGCGAAATAGTGAAACAACAGCCACAAAATTGTCACTATAGCCCGGACTAGTCCAACAAACTTGCGAAATACGAAATTCCAACAATGTACGAATGTATGTAAATTAAACTGATGGAAGGGAGAGAACCCAGGATACATAGCATCTATGGGAATATAGCAACCTCGGTTTTATTTTAGTTGTTCATGTTAGACGTAATTCACATTTGTCACGATTCTGGCCCTGTATAATTTTGTCGCTGGTTGTCTGCAAGATCTATCCTAAAATGGTATGTGGAAATACAGTATTGTTGATCTATCGTTGATCATTACGGGGTCGGATCGTTTAGATTAAAAACCACCAACGAATTATATTAAGTTTGAGAAAGGGGAGTAACCAGGGAGCAGAAACTGCGTAACATAGAGCGTTTAAAACAATATTTCCACAATAATTCGTTATCACCGATTATAAACGTGTTTTACGGTTAATAAAATAGAACTTTTACGTAGTACACAATACAGGCACAACCACAATAAAGTATAAAACACCGAACTAGCCCAAAAAGGTAAGTGATTTCCAAAAATAACGCGCTAACCCAATGAGGCTAGTACAGAAGTCCTGGTTAAATATGAGACATCGGGCTAGGCATTAGCTATCAACATATGACCAGAAGTTCAGGCTGCATACACCCTGGGGGCCTGCACTACACGGAACCGCATGCATATTTCTTGATTTCCACATCTACTCATTAAAGTTGTTCATTAATGGAAATGAAACATATGAGCGGGCCTACAATTGCAAAAAAACAACAAAAAGGACGAGAAGAACAAAACTACACAACAGTGTGCAAACTGGAATATAATTTTATATACTCTTTCATATATATATATAATAATAATAAATGGTAACATGTTGAATGATAGTCAATGTTCATGGTCCTTAATTACGTTCCTACCTTTTTCCAAACACCGTGGACAGGGGTGTTTTTTAACGCTCACGTACGTGACAAAGTCTGTTTTTGCGACACTTGGAACGCAAAGTTCTCGTCGTCGAAGGCGAGGTGATACATGAACGTAACAAATTAAACAATAGTGTATTGCGGATGTCCGATCTTTACAACTCAAAACGCAAATTGGAATATGTGTAACGTTTCAGACTCTGTTTAATGTGTACACTTATATATGTTATAAATATCTGATCACAAGTTGAAAGTTACCAATTCCCTCTACTCTTCAAAGCCCACCTGTGCGGTCTGCATGTTAATAGAGGGGGACATATCGTCATTTATATTACACCAGAAATCTTCATACATTGACGTTTAAATACTATTTACCTTATTACATACTATTTCACAACGCATGAAATTGCATATTTAGTTTGTAAAAGCATTTACCTCTCGTGTGGGTAAGGAGGCTACTGAAATCGGTACTTGCCGGAAGCACAGACCGGTTTTCAATATAAAGCGATCCTCGATATTGAGCACATGTATATTATTTATATAGTATTCATAATGCAATTTCAAACTTAATAGTATAAATTATAACTTTATTAAAACACAATAATACAACCATAATGTTATGTCGCAAAACAACTGTGTTCAATAACACACAGATAATGTGTCTCAAAATGAGGGCAGGTCTCGGGTTATAGCAGCCGCAGTTTTGTTGTGTTTTGCTGAACTTGAATGTAAGTTAAAGGTTGCAATGTTTACAGCAGTTTTGATAGTGGATACATAAGTAAATGTGTAATCAAGGAAAGTGTGAATCAATAGAAGACGTATTAATACATCAAATGTGTGCCGAAAAACACAAACATATAGTTTGTTTTTTCTAACTGTATGTTGCGTCATGGTGTTATACGTGTTTTGTGTCATTCTGTGTGTTAGTTTTTGTATAGGCCATTTCGTCATGGTGCCCTTAAACTTGACTATCTACATTGTTTACAACATTCTTTCTTTGAACATCTCTTCAATTTATATTTGATGTCCTTAATAACTACGTAAACATATTACAAACATATTGGTTAAAAAATTGTGACACCAGGTCCGATCGCAGTTGGGTCCATTTAATGGAGGGGGATATCTTATTCTTAGATCACATGGCAAGAGAGTCATTTAAATACTAATGACATGTACGTGATCAATTAATCTGAAAAAGTGAAGTCCCAAGGAATCATAAATATACTGTGGAAGTCCGTTTTGCAAGTCATCATCGTCAATCACAGACATGGCATATATAACGAAGGGATACATGCACATAACATTAATCGTAACAAACAATTTAAATGCAAACACGAAACCACCACGTCCTTCTCAAGTTGTTAAACATGTCAACAAGTATTATAACCAAACAACATGTCAACAAGAACATAACCATATGCGCTCAGTTTTACTGTTTTATCTTTAGAAGAAAAACATAGTCAATTTCAATAACACGCAACAGAACACATAAATATTGACAAGTTGAAAATATCGCTGCCATTTACATACATCTCTACGGTTTTAAGAAATAAACAGAAGCGCAGTAGAATTGGTACGTGACCTTTTGGTATTTTTGGTCTTTATTGCGATTTAATGATATGTTTAAAACATTATCATGATAAAACGCGTTTTTCTGCTACTCAATATAAATGGATATTTAGTCATGTTTACGTTTTAGTAATACAACTGTAACATTAAAAAATGTGCACATTTACCGAAAGAAAAAGATTGACATTTTGCTGTTGCCCAGCGTACTTCAATGCAATTATAAACAGCCAGACGAACATCATACCAGTTAAGGACGTGCTGCGAGACAAATATCCTGTTATCAACTATTTATAGTGCCTACAGGGCAATGCGCTGACGGGAAACAACTTAAGTCCTGTAAATTTATTTTCCTTTTAGCTCATTTTAAACCTTACGAAGAACGTTACCAGATTAACGCCTAGTTAAAATGACTGCATATCACATGCAGGAGAACGTTGTTTAGGGAAACGCTTCCATTGTGTCTGGTTATGTTAAAATCGCATTCGATTAAATTTTAAAACGCAGCTGGTTCTCGGAAATTCACACAATTTATACGAAATCAACTGTTTACCACAAATACATAAACGTACCTGTTTATTTGATCAGTTAACCTTTTTCATGGATTAGGTATTTGTCGGTCATATAATGCTATTTACGACGACGTTATCCTAACACGTTTAATGCTTATTTTTATATTAAACAATTATAATGTCGTGTATAACTAATACAGTTGCATCACACACTGACTGATAAAGGAATAGTATTACATGTGCAATATACGCAGTTCCATGTTAAAATAAAGTGCCATTTAGTGCCTATTTATTGTTATCGTTTTGTCTCCTGTTCAATTACATGTGTTTTGTTACATAAATTTATTAGATTATAACTTGTTACGTATTATAATTATTTAAATATTATTTTGTATAAGCAGCTTGCATAAATAACCTCGTTTACAACAGTTTAACAGTAAAACACATTTGATTAGCTGTATTCAATCTGAAATATAAAAGTACCAATACGACAACGCGTTTCTTTTATTTGAAATGCCTCACTTAAATTTAAATAGGTGTTTAGATAGTTTTATTTTAGTTATTGTAGGTTTGGGTAATGTATTTGTTTATTTAAACGCGTTAAATAATGTTCGTTTTATTCTTATATCTATGAGATTACATTCACCATTTGCAATACATAAAGCAGAAAGAGGCACATTAAATCTCATTGTGTACCAAGTAGTCGACCCTAATCCGTATATATCAGGGGAGAACATTAGTTATGAGTACACATGAAGAATAGTAACAGACAGTAGCGACAAAAATAAAAAATATCCGTCCGTATTGTTATAATATTTATTACTATAGTTTGAAGACTTTGCGTTTGATAAAAATTGCAGTAAGCACAAAAACGCCGATAATATATGGGAAACATAATTATGTATTTTGCAACGAATAGCTATTTATCTGGAACATAACTAATGTACTAGGACTTTAAACACCTATTTATGGAATAAATACATACTAAATGCGTTGTCTAGACTATTGACATTTGACTTACACTAGTACTTTATTTCACTTATGCAGAGACCCGATTGACGCATGCTTTCATTTCAATGTAAGATGTCTAAAACACTTAATTCCTTATTTATGTTCTGTTTCCTAATACATTAGCAAGACTGTGTGCTTGGACTCGTCTATTTAAAGGTACTTAATAATTAATCAGAAAAAGTTGGTACCATGGGCATTGTAAAACGTTACGTCTCCAGTGAGGGTTGTGCCTATAAAAGCCTAGTCGATAAAGCGAAACAATGCGAAACCGATGGTTAAGTGTTCAATCCCCAGTACAGTACGTTCTCAATCAGTTTCATTGGCCCCTATACAGCCGACAGACTAAGTTTGGTGACAAGTACATGAGAACCCAGGAACATTGGTCACCGTCTTGTTGTAACTTTGGGGCAGTCCTAAAAAAACATCAATAAACAACTAAACTCAAAACTATTCCAAGAAATGTCCGTACACTTGACCCCGGTAGCACTGGACTGGTACTCTCAGGGTGAAGGGTTGGAACGGGAGCGGTGTCTGTTTTCCTGGATAATCGATACTAGAAAGCACAAACTGCTCATAAAAGCGAAGAAGTCGTCAGTGGCTTCTGATATTAATAGACTTGTATTTGGTGAACTCTGGATAGTTGATTGACCACCGTATAACATAATTAGTGTTGGTAGGTGCTAAATTAAACACACATTTAATAAACTGAACAACAACGCACATATTAAAGTGTTGGTTCTTACATGAAAACATGTTATTATACTAGACATATATCGGACAAATATTTGGATTCGATTCACTGATTTGCCAAAAAGTTTCAAACATTTCGATTCTTGCAATTAAGCTAATATTCTACAATGTACCTACTAAAACAATTAGTAATACTCTTTAGGTCATTTTTAATATATATTAAGTAAATTATTGCACGCAAAGGACGGCCATATTATCACCAAAGTTATGGTATTATATTATATGATTTAAGTTATAAGTGTATTATTCAACTAGAATAAACTCGGAGTATGTATAAAAAGTATAATAACGTGTATTACTCGATAACGTTGTATGTGTAATATCACTTAATTTTAATAATGTACACTGATTTACATATCTTATGCACCATTTATCTAATTCAAATATCTCAACAACAGTATTACAGGGAATATATACGACACATTCAATAATTATAATTATGTAGACGAGACAAAAGTAAGATCATCGATTAAAAAACAAATGCCAATACATGCTTGTTAAGCGAGATATTTCTATTTAAAATCTTAAAACCCTTTTCAGCATTTTATTCCGGAAGCCGGATGTAAGTAGTCTATCTGTACAAGTGTTTAAGATTTGCATGTTAAGTGCTACGATTCAAATCTAGACTCCGACTTAAGCCGAAGATATTTTACTACGTTTGTAGAACAACAGCACCGTATTTGTATTACAACGGAAAACAACAACACTCTCCTTAAAAGTCCGTAAACTTCCGAGACTAGTTAAATCACGAATGGAGTCAGCATTGTAGGTAAACAACAAGCGACATGTATTGGCAATCAACAATTTATTCGGTACATATCGTGAATACAATTGTTGACGTATTTCGCAATATATGGTTCAGTATTATGTTATAATTTCCTTCTTTTTGAGGATAAAATACCACTTGACATTTAAAGATTAAATAAACAGTTGGTAAAAGATCGTATATATTCTCTCGTTTATCAGGTTAATATTTTTACATTTTGCGCTACACACATATTGCGCCAACATGACTCATTAATATTGTGGCCTGGTCCGCCATCGATGGAAATGACTTTTTCTCGGCCAATATTCTATTAAAACATACAACTTCAGGGCGACGTATGGCAAGAACGGGCGGTTTTTCAAGTCTTTGTAAACATATTACTGCTGAGTTTAATTGCAACTATTATAGCTATAATAATTCGATACCAAAAATATAGTATCATTATTTAATTATTTTTAGGCATTAGTAAATCTGATAACTACATTATGATGTTTACGTCCATATATATTCGTGTATTGATACTTTGATGCAGACACGATCAGTTTATGCACCGTTCCGCAAGATTTCAAACTCCGGCCAATGCGGTAGATTTGCTTTGCTCTCGTGAAGGCCTGTGAAGGGGTCTTTCTTTTGTGTTTTCTAGGTCAGATTGTCACCTACACTATAATCCTAATCTATTAGATTAAAATTAACCATGTACTGATCATCATTGATAGTTGCGGATCCGTCCATTGCCAAGTATTTTGTATTGACGCAAATTACCGGTTACGTAAAGGAATGTTTAAGTGGGTCACATAAATCATTATTTCATATTAATTATTCTAGAAAGGTTGATATACTATCGTTGACTTTACCAGTCTCTCAAACATGTACATGTACTTGTATTCAAATATAAACACACGCAACAACAAAGTTAACATATTTGGCCAATTTTCGAACGAACTTAATTTTAAATCAAACATTGGTATCTGTTTATCTATAATTTATCCATAATTAGACGTGAACGAAGCACGAAAAGGCTATGTTCATCTCGCAATAATTGTTTTCAAATTAGGAAAGTCTATGCATGTGCATAACACGTGTACCCTTCCTGGCTAACCGCGAAAATGCAATTTTAATCATATGACACACAATAACAATCAAATTATGTTAATTCATTATAGGATCACATTTCAAGGAGAGGTCTTAAGAAAAGTCTTACACGTTTCTAAAATGTACAAATACATACCCATAATCTGAAATTACTTTTAAAATCAGTGGAATTTTCACGTCTAATAAAAATTGTTAAATTGATACCAATGATACTTATTTTGATTTAAATTATATATGTAGGTTTTGGATCAAAATATTATTGTCATAGATATTGAATACTAGTTGGGATTTCTTAGAACAAAACATAAATAATACAAATTGAATGTACCCCCTCGTTGAAACGTATATCGGAATTTCATATAGTGATTATGTCTAATCTTTTGTATAAAATACCTTGTAAGTATCTTAATAAAGATGAGTAACGTAGATATTTACTACAGTTGTTTGTTCTTGATCACTTAATTTTAATAAAGTATACTGCTTTGTTGTTCTGACGCACCTCAATTGGTATATCTCACAAATGGTATAATTTAAGAGTTTGGTGTGTTAACATTGTGTTCTCCCTTACTCTGTCAACATCCTACAGTTGTATACAAATACAAGTTCAGACCGACAAAGAGCTGGTATGTTCGAGCAGTTAATCGGTTGACAACTCTTGTGTGCAGAGGTTAAATACTTTTTTTGCAGCAAATGACAGTTTGATTTTTTTTTCACAAATTAATGATGAAATTAAATGCAAAATATATACCATTTACAAACCTGCATTACATCCCAGTTTATAGAAGTAAACAGTACATGTATTCTTAATCAGTACTAATCCATATGCGTTTGTGTATTGTTATTTTTATTAACAAGTCGTGTTTAGACACTATGATTATATTGTGTAATGAGTTGGTCACATACCTAATTTTTGCATATATTGATTTGAATTTTATTTACTTTTGTGGTTATTACAATTATCTCAAAACTGTGTATGTATTTGTTTTAGAATATACAAACAGAAAGAGAAAAAACTTTAGCCATTTTACGAGCGAGCATAATTTAAAACCAAATGTAAGTATAGTACATGACATTGATATTTCACCCACATCTACCACGATAAAGATAATAATTCATGCTTTAATCACATTCCAACGAGACAGATCCTTGATAATAGAAATAAAGTGTGCAAGGAAAACCCATAATTCTATTTAACCGTCGCATTCAGTGGATGAATGATGTATCAGTAGGGTAAATTAGTATTTTCTCAAAATGTATTTGTAACGCCAGTACTCATACGTGTAAGAGCAGGCAAACCGTCTTATTTATACATTGAACTAAATAGTTCTGGATTTGGTCCCTGCTTTACTCCGAAGACCAATTCAACCAATTCCATCACAAGTGTAAAAACACTTTTAATATTTTTCAAAAAAAAAATCTACACATTATGACCTAACGAGAACATGTTCTAAATAATTAGCTTAACATCGAAACTAACATTTCCAATTCAATTACCACGTGTAAATATTTTATAACATAAGAAATGTACCTGACAATATGTGAATATGGGACAAAACATGTATTTCTTGGAGAAAAGTGTTGTCGTATTTTGTTAAACGAGTTTCATTGTTCTACAACATAAAGACAAAAACACATCCGTATATTGTACTAGTAACTGTAAAATGTAAAACCCATTTTGATTATGCATTTCCACTTGAAATACTTGAATAAACCAAAAACCCATAGTAATGCTTATTTATCCAGCTACTGTGTGCATGCATCCAACTAAAAGAAACGAAATCCTCAGAATCTTTAAAGTATAATTGGCTATTTATATTCACGTCATAGCAGGCGCCCATTCTACAGACGCAAGTTAACGTTTTTAACGTACAACAGTCACACAGGTTAAAGTTTATATATCGGTATGCATTTTAATCGTAATGGTAAAAAGTTCATTGTCAAAACTAAATATAAAAAAACAAATTCAAAACAAACAGCAAATGCATAATATTGCATGAAATATAGCATATATTGATATAAACCGAATACGGTACAACATTAGACCTACCGCTTTCACCATAAACGTCATCTTGTTCCCCAGATCACTCCAGTGTAGTCCAGGGTAACAAACTTGGGCCAGCAGTAATCAAAAACAATTCACGACTAATCGTAAGACGTAATTCAATTCTTCATGTTTCTTGCCCTGTACGATTTTCTTTTGTTACATATTATACGTGTGTATGTTTAGCTGTTATCTAAAACAACAATATACTATTTAGTAAGTATTTCCATGGACTTAGTTTGTTTTTTATCTTTGTGTTGTCCTAAACACCAACACGGGGGCATGCGTCGCCTAGCTTAGGTGTCTGAATGTCTACTTATCTATATTTCTTCACTGATCCTTTTTCCAATATCAGGGGATTATCCAGTAATAAATAACAAGCGTTTAACATTCCATTAGACGTTGTTTGCTCAGAAAAGAGACCACAACAAGCCCTATAATGCTAATGTTGATAGGTCTCATGCTGAATGTTTTTCAATACAATATTCCGTTCGAAACTGGTTGGAATAATTTTCCATCTTAGCAGCCTAACGTGAGCACGCAATGCTGTCAAGCTAATTAACAGGCTGCTTTTGCGAGTGTCAATATTGTCATCAATGACAACTTATTTATCTTAAACAATAATGTGAATAAAATATGTTTTTACATTTCAAAACTGTTTACCTTAATAATATAATTTGCTATAGATATTGTATAGAATACGTTTAGTCAACACAATTGTTGATCGTTATCAATGTATGTCAGATATAATATTTTATGCTTTGGAAATAAATTCAAACATTGGCGAGTACATTTCATTTACACGCCGATCAGGGCCAATAGGAAATTAATAAGGTTAGCATGGCAAGGATCCTCTGAAAATGTGTTTCATAACACTAGGCTAAGCATTTTAAACTCGCTAAACAGAAATACCTTGATAAATTTACCGTTTTAGTTGGTCAAACATGTCAGTTGTTTTTCAAGACGGTATAAGGTAGTGGGTATATATTAATACTACTTAGTATTGAATATATATTAGCAAGTCTTATTGAAATGTGTCAAATTAACGCGCATGCGCAATGTGAAGTAACGCCATATATTGGTCGCCATTTTGTTTACAGCAAGACGAACTGTAAACTGTTATTATAATTATTAATATTGTGAACTAAATTGCTGACATCAATAATGCATATGAGGGTAAGATATCGTGTTTAAATCACTTTGGTAGTAATTTTGAGGGCCAG
>Ga0224511_10005260_pt1 | contig 10087 bp, 4 predicted proteins | sample SF_May12_sed_USG_2_FD_169988 | JGI IMG/M metagenome (GOLD analysis project Ga0224511, IMG submission 169988) | Sediment microbial communities from San Francisco Bay, California, United States - SF_May12_sed_USGS_8_1 | ecosystem: Environmental > Aquatic > Marine > Sediment | place: USA... | reverse complement strand
GCTTACTCTCTGCAAAACATTAAGAATGTGTAAATGACTTTCCAAAGACATATTATTCTTAAAGACATCATTACTATGTAGACATATTAAATGTTACTTTGTGTGTTTAGATTATACCAGTGGAGTTTAGAACAGTAATGTGAATGATATTACTTTTTGTTTTATGTTCTGCTGTTAAACACATGAACTTCAGCATTATTTCCTGGTTTTGTTTAAAATTTACTCAGAACGTCAACTATATTCGACTAGATTTCTGAAATGCCAGGAATAGTATTGCCTCACAGCGCTATGTTTCTCACGCAAATGTCTAATTTTTTAAATATTACATTTGAGATTTGACATGAAAGTTCTCAGTTTGTACATTTTAAAACCTGACGTCAAGTGACGACTATACTTACCATTTACACTACCTACTTGGATTCACCCACTTGAGCCAACACTACACCTAATGTACTTGACTTCATAAAATAAATGTTATAAACCTACCTTTTACGAATAGGAACTAAAACTAGTAATATTTACTCATTTTACACACTGAGCCTAGAATAATATTTAGTTGTAATCGTACAAATGCGTTGTTCTTTGTAACATAAAAACGTAATACTGGAAAGATTGAACATATCTTGTGTCCACCCACCGTTTTATGAAAGCTATAATTTCTCTGACGTTCCCCCATCTATATGTGTGTTTTGAGCTTTAGCTGACAGTCAGACAGATCTTAGAGGGCAGTCATGCAAATTATATAATTAAGATTAGGGCTGGGACGATACGGTCAGTAGTCGATACGATGCGTATTTGATACTGACCTTGCCGATATGATACATATTCGATACGATACACATGTACACGACTTAAGATTTTAAAAGTAATACTTTTGGATTTCAACAACAAAGTGCATGTTTTGGGTTGATCTATACAGTGAATCAAACAAATAATAGTGCTAAAGCAAAATTATACTTCCAGATGTATCTGTACAGCATGATGACCGTATCGATACGTATCGGTTGATTTCTGTACGATAGTGTACCGATAGAGACTGTATCGTCCCCACCCTAGTTAAGATTATTAATGAACAGTGATTAATCGTCCGCTGAAAAAGCCTAACATTCTTTATTACTGTATTAAAGAATTAAACATTCAAAAATATATGTCGAGCAACGTTCCATGAATACCTTTATATCGTACTTTGGCGATTGTAAGTTTTGTATGATACGGATATCGCTTAGAAGAATGAATACGTTTTTTATGGTTTGGATATGGAAATATGTAACAGTATTGCATTTCTCTTTTCTTATGTTGGGATTTGGAACGCTTCTAAATTGCCCGTTGTGCATGTTCATTAACGACAATTCGCGCACAATCGCAAACATATAAAAACGTTTGATAAACATGTTCTATTACGACAGGAGATTCTTTATATATAAAGCCGTGTTAATATAGCGAAACAAACAAACAAACGAACGAACGAACGAACGAACGAACGAACGAACGAACGAACGAACGAACGAACGAACGAACAAACAAACAAACAAAAACAACAAAACAACACATATTCTTTCTTTTTTAATTATATTTAATATAATGTCATAATGTTTTTTGTTTTAATAAAATGTTGGAAACAACAACTAAAAGCTAATAATAGTTTCTACACTCACAAATGAATATGCACTCTTTCTAGGACCAACAATGCGAACCAGTTTCATGTAAGTGCGTTGCCATTTCATAGAACAATTAATCAGAAAGTGTTTTGTATTAGGATCAAAGAGATTGCGAAATGTCATTTATATAGGTTTCCAGAAAAAACGTGCTGAACTGTGCGAACACACAGCCTAATGGGATACGATTGCAGTTGACATGCTACATCTAGAACAAAATACATTATTAAGGCCCGTGCCCGGAATTATCACTTCCTCATTATTTACTCTACATTCATTGCGATTCAGCACGGTTTGGGTATGGTAGAGTAACAGTACAAGCACCGCAAGAGTTCTGAAAACCAAGGCCAGATTTCGATTAGCCCCTAAAATAAAAACAATTAATGAGGTTGTGCTATTTTATTTCAAATATATGCATTTTTCTGTATACTCTCAGCAGATTCTTCTTTAAGGGTCTCTAACTTTTATTATAACAAACATTCACTGAGTTATCTGAGACTTTTATTATTTTGTATCGAATAGACACTATTTCATATAGCTATTTTAAAATAGGGAAGGTGGTTAGCCGATACAAAACTGTTTCCCCCAGATCGACTCATGATCAAGCTAGATTTCCTGATTTTGTCAGGGGACGAACAAAGAGAGAAAACCGCAGCATATACGCCACTATTAGTTGTAGACCTGTATGTGTCCAAATTTATATTTCTGTCAGAAATTACCCGGACGGACCTTACGAAAGTACATGGGTTGAAAAGGTTAAAAAAAATATCGGCACATACTCAAGTAATATATATAAGGATAATGTTATAAACATTATTAATTTACTACAAGAAATGTTGAAGTTTACAACGTTTTCCCTTTGTGTATTAAGATACAACAATATAAATTGATGTTCAAAGAAAAACTGTTTCAGGAAAGGCCATTGTTATGGCACTATAACGAAATGGACCACATGACTGGTATCAATTTCGTTTGTGTTCTGGTAAAAAGCAGAGGTCATGAATTTGAACAAACACATATAATTGTTGTCGTCTTACGTAGAGAACCTAGAGATCATGTTATATACCAAATATGAATGCTTTTGTCCTTGTTGTTTCAGACAAGTTGATTTTTAAAATAGCATTTTAAGACCTATCTTTTACCCCGTTACCAACTCGTGTAAAAAGGGAGAGCCATTTTAACAATTTTGACAAATATCATTTCTGTGAAGTTTCATAAATTTGGGCCAAGAGGTTTAGGTTAAGAAGTCGATTGAAGATTTGTCTACCTTTAGGGCGGGGCCAGGTTTGATCCCGTGAGAATAATTTCAACAACTTTGGAACAGAACTTGTCGATTATGTTATATTATAACAAAATATAAAAGCTCTGGGCCGAGTGGTTTCAGACAATTAGATTTTTAAAAAATTGCATTTTGGTTGCCTAATTTTGACCCCGTGACCTACACATGCAACCAACTGGAGTCATTGTAAGAATTTTGCTAGAGTGTCACTCAAAAATAATGACACTTTAATAAATAATGATAAGCGGCTTCGGAGAAGTTGTTTGAAGATTGTAAACTATATTTTTAATGTAAAATTGTGACCCCTAAAATGTTGAAAATAAGGGCAAAATTTGATCAACTTTAGTAGAGGACTCCTTGATGATATTGTGTACCATATATATGTTACATGTTTATACTATAATGAAAGCTCTGGGCATTGTGATGTAAGACAAAGTTTGAAAATTGCATTGTCTGCACCGTGACCTACTAATGCAATCCATGATAATCGTTTGATAATCGTTAAACTATGACAGGGGACCACCCAGAGATTATTCCAGTAAAGCACTTGCTCCAGTGAGCACTTTTGATATGACACTTTGAAGACGACTGACTCTCTTTGTTGTTATTTGCTATGAACAATGTTGATTAAAATGTGTTCTTTGTAGTTGCATTTTTCTTCTATAAAACAAAAACTGGCCAGACACTATTTGCATATTCCCAACAGTAATCTTGGCAAACCTTGGCAAGAAGATTGCACTTTGAAAGTTATTACCTCAGTTATAAAGTGATCACAGCTATGTTGATGAAGCATTAATCAATAACTTTCTTTTTAAAATGTGATTAGAGGGTTTGCACAAGTACTAGACTTTTGGTTTTACGCCGTTTTAAGGACACGTGACGATCTGTGCATTTAGTAGCCTCTTTATTCCACATTAGGCTAATTGTTTCCTAAAATTGCCAAATGTGCGATAGAACTACCTACATATTTTATGCAATGTCAAGTTTCATTAGATTTTAGGAATATGCCCCAGTCCCGTTTGGCATCAATTCCCTGTACATGACTAATTGGGCTCTACACACTTCAACCAGCCCCAATGTCGTTCAGACTTCAGTAAACAAATTAACCACGAACGCTGTACCTTAAATAAAAAGTTAAATATAAGCAATTCCACATACATTAGGCTCATTTGTAACCATAAGTAATGCTGTAAAATCGTGTATATACGACAAATTACGATCATTAATGGAATAATTACATCCATGTTACGAGTCTGATTATAATGTAAGGCAGGGAGTAGGCTGGTATTAAAATGGCCTCCTGCATCGGTTGATGAGCGTAATGAAGCACGTGATTATTACTGTTAACGTCATAATAATAAAATAGTCATTGCTAACAGAATGTTTGATAAACGAAGATTTTATAGAATTAAAGTTGTTTTATAACATAATTTCATTTTGTAAAATGAGTAAGAAAACGAAAACACTATTTTGTCTTTGTTATCAATAATCTATTGTATTGTTAAGAAAAAAAATATCAGTCTAGTTTGTCCCTTGTGAATTGCGTGTCCACATTTACAAAATGTTTGCTTAAAAGAGTGTTAAAAGCTGTGGGTCGTCAATCATATTATCTCATTTTATTAGACAATGACACGAGTGTGCAGGTTTGTTTTGTCTTAGATTCAATTATGAATACATGTTATATGAAATTGCGATTTTGTTTATATGTTCTTTTTGTAGTATCCCAATCTAAAGTCCTGTTCGTTTTATAACATATTTGGTACTAAAAATCAACTAACAAATTTCATAAAGCACATAGTCGATGTACAACTGATTGTCAAACTGTTGGTGTTGTATTATTCAATTTTATTCACAATAGTAAATTGTATGGTCATGAAATAGAATCAAACATGTGATGATGATGCTGATCTAGTTTCCGTGTTGGGAACTAAGCCTAGGAAGTGGCTCAATGTATTTGTTAAAGGAACAAGAACACAGAATGTCTTGTCGGAAAATAGTTTTCTGAAATTTAATAAACACATGCGTCTCAGACAAGAGATGCTTTGTATTAATAAGTATTACGATAAAATAATTAAAGAACGATTTTTAAAAGCACGAACACTGGGGTAAACCTTTTTTCAATCCCAAAGACAGAAAATAGCCCTCTCTTAGTTTATATTGTGTATTGGAAAATGTCTTTGATTGTGCACATTTTTCTTAAAAACTAGTAAACTGTATCTAAAGTATAAACAGATGTTAAAAACTTGTAACACAATTTCTCATATTTCCATTGTCTATGCTCAGAATGAGTTCTGGAGACTTTAACATGTTTTATTATTAAAACTTTATAGATGTTTGAATGTAATAATTTAAACATTCATAGCCATTGACCACATATTCACAATACCATATGTTTGAATCGAACTGAACGCACAGGGATTAACATCATAACATCATGTTACAAAGGTCTTTCCTGTTTACACGATCTCTTCTATCAAGTTGTTCACAACGACGTTCTCTGATACAATTTACAAAATACTTTAAACCCATTTATTAAACTGACATGTGTAATTATTTCTAGATTAATATACTTATTTTTCACTAGTATGATAAAACGTTTTAGAAAGATCCGGTTTAAAATTAAGATCAACATTTTAATCAAGACTCATTTGTCGTGATACGGCATGCGAGAGACAGCTGTATGTGTCTGTGTGGGGGGATTGTATTGTAATTCAAGACTAAGTAATTATGTGTTTTAAGTATGTTATCCGAAATGTTGAATGTATTGGAGTGTTTATTGAAATCAGTCGAAATGTTTACATGACAAATGTATTGACAGAAAGATCTTTGGTTCGCATTGTTTCATTAATTATTCTTAAGATACACTTGATTTACAATGCCATTTTAATGTATACAATATATAAAGTTGATGGTGAAAAGTATATTTCTATCAGATAGATAATAAAACTATACAATAAAACCATAACATTACCCAGCTGAAAAAAGCAATAGAGAAATAAACACGAAGCGTGCCCACTATGTTACCATGATGTTTCTTGAAAAATTGTAACTGTATGAACATTGAATGTTCTATATTGATCTTGCCTTTATAGACAAAACAGATATTGACATACGTTTAACTATTTGAATACGTTTGAACAGCTAAAACGTTTTTTCACCGAAGTAAACAATGATTACTCTTTTAATGCATGTATGACACTTAAATGGCTTTTCTCTTTTCTCAGTAAATTGCTTTATGTTATCTGTTGACATTTCTGGTCGTTTATCAGACACTTGTCCATTGGTGTTCACAATGCGAGAGTGACCTGAACTTGATTGAACAAAACCAAAAACTAAATACGAGTATATTAATTATATTTGATTTGATTTTACTAGCACGTCGTCTAAAATCAAATGATATCACGGCGGTCCTACCCTGACCGACCGAAGCACCACCAGCATCAAACTCATAACCCCTGGATTGGCAAATACTGATCTTACCAATTAAGCTATCAGAGTTTGTAGTTACATTTAAACACAACACACATTGTGTACGCAAGTCTATATATTTACCGTTGGTCATAGATTTTTTTTACATAAGGAACGCTTTTGTGTATTGCTGACATGGCGAAAAGATCGCATGTTAACCATTACTACAGTACTTCTGCACTACAATATTTCATCGTTCCTTCAGTAACTCTTGGAGTTACGAGGGACACAGAGTGGTATCGAGACATAATATGGACTGAAGCAAATCTTAACACTCAGTGATTATTGCCTTAATATCACTGAAGTAATGTAATTTAATTCCTAACTATATAAGGTTTGCCTTCATGGGCAACAAATCGAGTTCCCATTCAGTAAAACTAGATCTATTTAGGTGCACATTAGACTAATATTTATTCATTATGTGCAGTTGCTTATTTGTGCCCATACTTCTTTTGCGTGTCATTTTTATAATGATTTCTGGTGGCGTTCCCCATGAAATGCATTCTGCTCCGCTGTTCACATAGTACAACTAGCGTATTTTAAACATCCATTTTAATTTATGAACACAGAATGCTCACAATATTGACGTTTTAACCTGAAAGCGGATGTTCTATAATTAATATGTATAAAATCCACAACATCAGCAAATACTGCATTCCTACTGTCATTGTAGTTTGTAAAGTGTATAAGTATGGCCTTTTGAGGCAATTGAATGGACAATGCAACAACTTTACGAATTACCGTTTGAAAATATGAAATCATCGATGCAATGGCTGATAGATGCTTTTATTTTAATATTAACTTATAAAAGAGTATTAGGCTAGTGACTCTAACATCTATACATTTATAAAACTATATATGCATTAATTACTTTACTACGGTGCAATATGACATCTTTAGAGAAACAAACGAATCCTTGTGTAATACGATGAAATACACAAACAAACTTATCGCCATTATGTTTAAATGTAGATTACCATCACACCTAATAAATTTAGAAACAAAGAAACTATCTCTACAGCTTCATCACAACATCTTATTAAGCTTTTAATACATTTATAATTGTAAAGATTCTTTGACACAGCGTAATTAACCGGCTCGAAATAGTAACTATGTTTTTGACTAGCTCTATGTCCATACATATAATTAATATTAAAATCACTTGGATGCGTATTATCGTTTAATATACATGTACTTGAATGGCGGCTACATTGCAAAATAGTTATTTACCTTGACAAATGTTATCGCTGCATTTCTAGAGGTATTTGCGTTCTTTTCAGAAACATACGTGCATATGTAAAAGTAGTAATTATATAGTCCATCACTTAAATTCCTTTTTTTCTAATTTTTAAATAAAGCCTCTAGCAGCAAATGGGAATTAGCAAAATGTTAAGAATTTGGGTTGTTTACTTAAAATAATTATATTACGATTCCAATCAACAAATGCAATTAGGTAAATGTGAAAACTTTAATTAAAACTATAAACACAGCCATCTTGTTAAAGTACACCATGTAACATTCATATACATCATTTAAAGGCTGTAGGTTATCACCTGTATTGAAATAGATAACATTGTACTAGAAAAGCAATAAGCCGACATTTCGATTAAATTCTCAAAGGGGCCATTTCTATCATCGTGGCTAAAATTAAAGGTGTATATATGAGGTATTTTACATATACATGGATTGAATGTGTGAGGGAGAAATAAAACAACTAACCGTACGATGGTGTGTAGACTACATTTGGTACAGAATAACTTTGTTTCTGATTTCGAATATTTGGTGCCGTCATTTCGAAGAAGCAAATGTAAGGATTTGTGAATAGCTCGCACTATCGGATATTTGTCATTTCGTGGCGACCTGCGTTCCTATTGGAGCTATCACTGCCTGTACGGATATAAATGGTAGAAGAGGCTGAAATGGGCCCCACACCCGTGATCCGAAGTGACATGCGATCTTAGCTATTCATCAAATTACAATGGCACCAACATTTCGATGGCTTGTCATAAATCACTTGTTGACATTTTGGACCGTGACCGTTTGTCGGACATGTGACCCTCGGTGTTCGTGTCAGGTGACCAGCCAAAATGTGATAGTGACGTGCAGCGGAATCAACATAAGTCGGGTACCGGATACCTTACCTATCAACACAACGCAATTGTGAGTACCTGTGACAATTGTATAATGATTGTTTTACTCTTTTTGACAGATTTGTTCCTGTACACTTATTTAAGATTTATTAAAATGTGCTATTGTAAAACATACTACACACAGATTGGTGACGTCACTCTGTTTGAAGTCACCTCTATACTATAACGTACGGCCGATCCTCCAACTGGGGACACATGCAAGTCCGGAAATAAGTTCTGCGCAAAAAAGGCTGGGTGATTGTCAAGAATAATGTTATAAATGTATGTTTTGGTGATTCATAATAATGTTTAATTAAACGTTATTAACTATCATTTTAAATATTTAAATGTTTAGTATTCTTATAGTTATAGTTTTAAACAGTAGTGCATTCCCGTCATTCTTAGCGCGCATTTACACTCGCCTGTAAGACCGATGACGACATAGTGATTGTTAAAGAGTCTGACGCAAATGTCCTTCTTTTTGCGGAACGGCAACTACGATATAAAAGATTTAAATGGCTGCCATTTTGCATAACAGTGACTCTAAATCCGGTTTACAAAAGTGGATGGAAAAGGGTTGCTGAAATAGTTATTTAATTAAGTTTATTTAAAATATTGGTTTTCAAACGGTTAAGTTTATACTTGAGTCGTTTTATAGAATCATCATTCATAAGCCGATATCAGTGAAAATGATACATGTATGTATAAGTGCATATCAAACCATCTATTTAGGGTTTAAATTTTGTATTTAGTTCATGGTTCATACAGAAATTTCATCTTCAAATTCAAGGACTTTTCCAGGACATTCAAGGACATATAATAGTTTTTCAAGGACGGATTTGGTATAAAATATGAGCTATAAAACCCATTGTAAAAGCACAAATGTGCAAACATTAGTAACAACTCATTTAACATTCATTTACTATAAGAAAACCTAGTGTTTCACACAATAAATTTTTAATAAAACAAATCACGTTGCCGAAAGCTCAAAATGAGATCATCATTTTTATACTTAATCTAAAATCATGTAACGTAACAGCCCGGTTTAACTTATGTAAATCCATGCATCTGAAGCGATGACATATCTTCCACAGCTTTTATGTGTTTCTTACTTTTCGAATGCAATGTCAACGCACTTCCCACCTATCGAAGATATATCGATCTCCTTCAAACACGAACGACACAAAGCTTTGTGTGGATCCTTAGTTGATTTTATCCATTTGAATTTAGCTACCCAACACTGCTGGAACGAGCATTTCCTACCCGTTTTACCCATATTTAATCCTAATCACACAAAATATGGAGTTCATACGGGCGCAGCCATTACTAGTGACGGCACTAAAAGTTTAATAGTCAGAAACCGGTATCCAGGTCCATATATATCTCGGAATGTACAGACCTGCCGACAATCGCGATTTTACGGAGAAAAAAATATCAATATCATTAAATTTTCGAGGATAGATTTGTAAAATTCCAGACCACAACGCCAAACTTAAGTACCTTTCTTGTGTGTTTGTCCAGGAAATATTGAATTTAAGGACTTTTCAAGGAAAAAA
>Ga0224511_10005259_pt1 | contig 10088 bp, 7 predicted proteins | sample SF_May12_sed_USG_2_FD_169988 | JGI IMG/M metagenome (GOLD analysis project Ga0224511, IMG submission 169988) | Sediment microbial communities from San Francisco Bay, California, United States - SF_May12_sed_USGS_8_1 | ecosystem: Environmental > Aquatic > Marine > Sediment | place: USA... | reverse complement strand
TAAAGGATCACTTTAAAGGACGAGCAACTGGAGAACAGTGAACTCCACGCAAAATCCACTCCACGCTCGGCCCCAGTGAGTTTCATCCTTTAGTCACTGCCCATGTACTTGACGGAACTTTAAGTTTAGGTTATGCGCATAACCGAATTTAGACAGGCTCCTTCCTATTCAAGGCGTTATCGGAGTTTCAAAGTCTCAAACAGTTCTTGGGTTATCTTCTAGCATGTCCATTCCTATGGCAGTTTATCATTCAGTACCTTCATCATAGATGGTGTAATCATCAAAATCAGCATTCTCTTCGACACCAGTTCCACTTTGCAGTTTCCTTTCATTTTCTGCCTTCAGAATTCCGTACTCGTTCAGTTGTCCTTGATCGTAGATTGTGTAATCGTCAAAGTCAGCATTCTTGTCCAAGGCATTCGGATTTTCTACAAACATGGAGTGTCCATTGACATTACACACTCAATAACAAAACCATACGAAACTGTATCTCCTAGGACAAACTAATGAGCTTGACACTCATACAAAATCTCTCGAGTAATCCTGTGGAGGGGGATCACCATGAACTATTCTGGAGACGAGCCATTATCTTAATGAAGCTATCCATATAATCAGGTATAGTAGACCTAGAAGGACCAGCACCTAAATGGGCCTAAAGCCTAGTAACGGAATCACATGCATTGTGAATAGTATTAACTTTTGAGGCCTAATTAGACCACTTGTGTCAGGTTATATAGCGCAGAGGCAGGCGACCGCCTCTCGTTTTTGAAATAAGATCTGAGCATTGTTCAGCCAGCGAAGCAGTTAGCTGGTTGATGTTTAAAAGTCTCATCGCTATGCAGATAGACCAATCGTGCTGTAGACTGATAGCATTTAGTTCAACATCCATTTCTTTGATCATATTCAGCGTAGTGGGAGGACTAACAGCGCATTCATTTCACAATGAAGTATTACAATTTGTACATTCTATGTACTTCTACTTTGTATACCTAAAGTACTTATTTCATTCAATAAGGTATGGGAAATGGTCTGTGATGGCACATAAATAATAATGAGGCATTCAACCTTCAGTACAGATTGAGTGAGCAGTGGGGACTAGGTTTAGTTAGGCCTTTTGGCTGATCCCGAGGTTGGCCCTTTTAAGCATTGTATTGTACACATATATAGTTATCCAGGAAAAGAATAATGATGGGTCAAAGAATCATGGTCCATTTGTTATGGGAGATCTAATCATAGAGTTATCCTCCCCTGAATCTAAAGTAGGATCTAATAGGAAAAGGCTTGAGAGTAGGCATCGTGATTGCTATACTGAACATTGGTTCATTCTTAGGGCAGCGATACAAACAATAGAGAGTCGCTTACCGGTCTTGTGCACTGTTGGCACAATGATTCCTGGTGTCTTTTTGTCCGGTTTTGGGGTTGGTGGTAGTGGGCGTGCTGCTGCTGGTATAGCAGGTAATGGTCTGTTTGCCATGAATCCAGCTTGTCCAACTGGTCCAGCTTGTCCAACTGGTCCCGCCTGTCCAACTGGTCCAGCCTGTCCAACTGGTCCAGCCTGTCCAACTGGTCCAGCTTGTCGCACACTGTAGTCTGATACTGGTATCGTTGGCAGTTTTATTCCTGGCATAGGAGGCAGTACTTGCTCAAGAGTCAATGAGGGCCTCTTCGGCGGAGCTGGCTACAATTGAGTAATATGGCTATAATAACCCGCTATACTGTATATCAACACTGGACATATTTGTTGTTTTTCTGCTCGAGTATTTGGCCATCATATTTAACAGACCTTAAGCCTGGGGCTTGTTTGAGTGGTAGGAACTATGAGTTATGTGAGGAGCTCATTCTCATAGTAAGCGCTTAGCATGACAAGCACTTTACTGAGCATGATCTTTCGATCTTGGGCCAAGCTCGCGAGCCATTGAACTACCCCCTGTTTCAAAGAAATCACACAATTTCTGATGTGCTGACCAATTCACAAAACAAAGAAATCTACCAAACCTGGTGGTGACTTGTTTACTAGTGGACAATTCATGTGAATTCATGACCAGCTCATTGTAGAATAGGGGGTCTATAGCTTGTGATCAATGAAAGGCAAACTTTAGAAACTGAGGAATTAAGAAAGTGATTGTCAGTGTTCTTCAGGGTATTTGTGTTGGATACTGGAGCACACTTGAACCCACAGATGACAGTTTTGATATTCATGTTGACTATATGACCCGAACCCATAGACTTATCCCCCCTACAGACACTGAGGCCCTGAACAGACTTTGTCATCTGAGGAATTCTTGCTATGAATGCCTTCTCAGGCCTAGTAGTGAAAGTTATTAGTAACCTGACCCAAAACTGCTAAATCATCGTTCCAACTAGGAAAGTGAACACCGATCATCTGTTACACGTAGAGTCAGAATTTGGTTTTGCTTACATCTTCGAAGTAGTAAGCGGACTTATTGGTTGCTTTCAGTTTTTCATCCTGTTGGTGGATGTACTCAAGCAACATGTCTCGTCCTCCTTGGGTGGGCAAGTCACCTGCAAATGATATCATAGCCATCATAATGTGGCAAACAACATCAGAGCCATCACAAGGTGATCACTATAGAATAAGTTCGGGGCAAACCGTTGAAACAGATGAGGTTAAAGCAATCATACCTGGTAGTACTCCATAGTGCATCAAAGCCTGTTCATCTTGAAATATGGGTTTAGCTTGAGGGTATCTTACACCACTGGCTACCAGCTTGTCAGCAATCGTTCGTGGTACAAATGGTGTAGCTTTTCGGGCCTCATGTGTAATCTGTCGTAGGTTATGTGTGTGGAGATTTCGAATTGGATGAATTTGGTTTGAACCTTGACATATTTTGCATGCGCAACATCCTAGAGCAACTCCAGCTACTATGGTGAGTGAAATAGACAGTATGATTAGGCCAAGATTCTTAGCCCTAAGGTCCTTTACTCTTTCAGCGAGATCTGCAAAACAACAAAACATAGAGTTCAGAAATATGAGTGACTGAATATGTATACAGAAGCAGCGTTGAGGCTAATGCTTAGCACAAACAAGTTTCCTACACTAATTCAAGGGGCTGAATCCCAGAGGAAAAGCAAGACATAAAGAGATTTCCCCATGTCCGCAAAGATCCGCTGATTCGGAAAAAGAATAGGCTTATAGTTATAGCTATGCTTAACATTAGTTTAATATCAACAACCAAGTTGAAGCCTGCAAGTGTGTATTGCCCCCCCCCTCCATTAACGCCCATGATCAATCCGAGAGCTTCTAAATCTAAGTGTTGTCTCCTGGTTACTTACCTTCGATCTGTGCTTCTACGGGTTTTCTAATCGGTGCCCCTTCTGATAGGGCAAGTAATACTAATACCGTGGCCAAGAATGGCCACAGCCAATGAAGTTTCATGAGAATCATTCTCGCAAGACGATCATCATGGTGTGACACATGCTGTGAAACTGATGAATATCACTCAACTGATGGCTTCAGATTCCAAGAGTTGTGATCATTATATTAGCAATCCCCGGAATTCGCATGCACATGTTTTTTTGAGCGGCAAGTTCAAATCGTGTACGCACGTACACGATTCGTGTACGCACGTACACGATTCATCAAGCCCCCATCTACCCTCTCCAAAATCAGCATTCATTGGCTGTAGTCTGAAAAAGACACGATGTAAATCACCTCAATACCACCGGTCTTTTGACAAGACATGTTGATTTCTGTAGTGAAAAATGGATTGAAAGTGCCACCTCTTCATATGGGTACATGGATCAAAGGTTTCCTATTTCAAAGTATAAAATCAAATCTAGCATCAATAGGCTCCAATTTTGTGAACCAGGCCCTATGTAAAACATTATCCTACCCTAAAATACTAATGCATAAAATAAGGCAAATGTGTTTACCAAAACTCTAGTTCAGCGGTTGCGGGAAAACATTGAGCTAATAAATGACAAATTACATGAAAAGCCTAGAATTGTTAGCATGGAGATGTCACTGATTTCCTGGTTCCCCCCTCCCACGCACACAATTCAATTGTCATACAAATGCAACCTTTACCATTTTACTCAATGAGAGGTGGCCAAGTGGATAGCGCGGTTACCTCCAGAGTAAAAGGTTTCCAGCTCGATTCTCGGCACATCACTGCGTTCTTTTTTTATCCTAGCTTGATTTAGGTTGTAATGATATTTTTTATCTCAGGGTGATGGAAATTCTGAGCTTTACATATTCTGTAAGCTGTAACACAACTCCTGTACTAAATTCATGGGGGTGCGATTTTCAGCGTAATTATTTAACATCAAATAATAGGAACTTCTACTGTGCTTGCTCTGGTTGCGTTGACAACCGACGAACCCATACCCGGTTGAGACCTTATCCACTCCACTGTTTCACCCTTATCAGATTTGTCTCTCGCTGTGAGGCTCACTCATAGGGTAACCTTCTCTATGGGGCTTGCTAAGAACAGGCCTCTAGCTTAGTGATGACTCAATCTGCAGTATTCGACTTTCCTTTCTGTGCGCCAAAAGTTTATTGATGATCTTACATATAATTATAATAATCAGGTCAGTGAGATAGGCATCCAAAAACAGCCTGATCCATCAGGTTATGCAGAATATAACCACCATAATCCAGAGATTATGAGGATAGGCATAGGCTAGTGATCTTGTCTTTTCAGTCTGTCAGGATGCAGAATGGACTTGCTGAATCTGGATGTGGATCATCCAAATCTTAAAAAGTACTTACATCCTTCGACACATTACCACCTGAAATAATACATCTCAGTAATACCGGTTTCGAAAGGCCAAGCTTGGCCTTTATTTGCCATTTTAAACCTACTCCCACCCTACACGGCCAAATTTGGCCAGGCCCGGTCAACCAGGCTTTCGGTCCGGGCACGCTACCATAATGTAATCAAAGCGTAATAGCAAAAGGCGTTGTTCATTTGGGAAGACAGCTCCTGATAAAACAATGCTCAACCTGGAGCTCGAGCCAAAAGCATCACTATGCTAGTAAATCAAATCATCAGGATGGTCCATGGTTTGCCTTATAGAGTCCCTGGATAGCTTCTTTTATTTAACATCGAGATCCGAATCAGATGAGGGAAAAAGCACAAGTGTGAAAGTGACACCCAAACTTGCAATCGAACCCGGATCACCTGGTCCAGAGCCGTTTTTTGTTAGCCACTCTTTCTAAGTCAAGGTAAAGGTAATTGTGTTGGGAAAGGACATCACTTTCCTAAACTGCCATGTTAGCATGATAAAGTACCACTCTTCCTAGTAGCAAGGACACTGCGATAGTTGGGCCTGGTCATTGAGCTAGCAGAAAAATAATAAAATTATAGATAAAAGTACTGCCACATTAAACGACCCGCCATCCGGAAAATCGTCGCGGTCCTCGCGGACAAGTTGTTGCGGAGTTGTCTTCTATTTTTTTAGAATGGCTGAAACATATAAAAATCGGGGTTCTGAACTGGAATAAACCATCTTAACTGAAACAGTTTATAGCAAGTAAAACAGCCGAACCGTGAGCTGTACTTCTCGGCAGGCCATGCTGAAAGAGTGATGAATATTAAAGACGGTATCACACTTTAGCAATGTTTGAATGTCTTCTAATTTTTCGACGAGGAAGGACAATCCGGGATTGAAGAGACTGTGTGGACTTTAATTGTTGTCCCCCTTGCCAGTAAATATAAACCGATTCAAATGAAATATTGCTTTTGCCAGAACATCACAATGTAACATGTTATTGAGAGTGTGCTACATGCGCTTTGGCATTGTTTTTAATTCAGCACAGCGCGCAGAGAAGTTCAGCTGCAGGTTCGGCGGTTTGAAGCACCCGTAAGTCCCTCAATGAATATCTAACCAACGAAATTTGTTTGGCCTCATACGATATCAACTCTTTGTTGAAACAGGTTTTAATCTGAAGTTTTTCACTTTTTGCTAGATTTACATGATTCAATCAATAGCTCTGAAATCTCAAAGTGCACTGCTTGTTAACTAGGCCAACATATGACATACATCGCAGATGCGAAGGTCTACTTGAACATTCAATGTTTTATCCACCGTGCTTCTTCTCTCTTACCATGCGCTACTTTTGTTAACTAAGAGGATTGTCAATGAACTGAGACTGATGGTCACATTTCAACCGAGCAGTTGGCTGGTTTACCTGCATCGCTGCAGTTGTATATTCAGTAATAAAATACCTGAATCTAATACACAGTGTAGTCATCTACGTATATTGAAAACTTCATCATGATCGCCTTTCCACACTTGGGTTTCTCCTCTTGGTCGCTCGCCTAATTCTCCTGATTCAAAACAATGTTTATGACTTGCACGGTTGGGACCAATGATGTACACTCAGCAGGTTGAAAAAAAAAGGTTACTAAACAAACGGACTGAGGAGGTCTCTGTTTTCATATAAATATGAGAAAGCATGTGTTCCAAAGAGCCACATATCTAGTGACTACTAGTAACTACTAGTGACTGCTAATGACTACTTTCATCTTTGCTTCCTCCTCTACCCCCCCTCCCCCCCCTCGGCTGATAGAGAGAATCCCTTTATACAAATAAACAGCTGGATCGCTTATTGGCTAAAATGTTTCGCTCAAGATCGGAAGATGCTGGGTTAAAGCCCCGAGTATGAGTTCCTCACACTATGCCCTGCTTCTACTGCCCCAGAACAAGTCAAGGGCTTGCAGATCTTTGCTAACTAACTGCCTGTGTAGCAAAAGAATTTATATCCCCATAATTTGTCACCTAACTATAAGTGATTACCTGTGTTGTAGAGGGCGTAGTCCTCTAAGCTACTAGGTAGATTGTGTCCAACCGAACGGTCTCGTGTTCCTGTTAATACACCCTGGTGGTATTACAACTCATGGCCAGGGAATGAGTTAAAATGCGTTGTGAAGATGCAAAACTGTCATATCACGCTTATTCGAGTTACCAACATGGATTCTAAGTACCCCCCCTTGGATTTCCTGTTAATAAATAGTGGTGGTATTACAAACTGTGGCCAAGGAGTGAGCCGAAGTGTGCTGTGAAGATACAAAACTGTTATACCACGCTATTTGAGTTACCAACATTGATCCTCTTAGGAAAACTGATCGCTCAACCCCTTCCTGTGATTGCATTGACAAATTGCCACTCACACTAGCAACAAAGGCAAAATATGTATCAAGAGACCTGATAGAATAAGGCTAAGAACACATTTTTTCGCACGGCCCAATACAGCTCAAAATTGAACCACTGAGTACCGGAAAGCACTGAGGCTCAATCATCATCTTATATCAGGTATTCCGATACAGATACGCTTGTTTTTTTTTGTATCAGTTACAAATGGCCGATACTTTCAGACCTAATTGACAAAACTCGTGGATACGGATGAAAGCTTACAGGTATCATTCTTATTAAGTTACTAGCTAATAGCTCACTGTTTTAGTCTGACACTAGCAAACTACATAACCATCGAATGCAGATGAGCCAGTTCTTGGGAGTATCAAATGCATTTTGATTGTAACTGATACTGATTTCGACACTGAACCTTCATGAGGTAATATTGTAACCATTTTCGTTCCAAAATAAAATAGTAACGGGAACGAGTACCGATTTGTGTTCGATATTGCTAACACTCCCAATGGGCTAGCTAGAACTTGTTAACGCTGTATGATTTACTTGGCTCTAGCTGCAGTGGCGGCGGCAGCTGCCGCAGTAATAGTAGTGGTTGCACCTACTCATTACTGAGTATGGGGTTAACTGGCAAGCCAAATAGCAGCTACCCAAGTCATCATATTGCAGATTTACTTCACCAGACTAGATGGACTGATCTGGCAACTTGGAGACGTCTCATATGTGTATATTGACCAATAAGACTGCTACTGGAGACGCACCTCGTATCTGACGAACGTGGTTGTACCCGCCTGAACATCAGCTTACAGAATGAGATCAAATATGAGAAACTCTCTTGCCATTCCCCGGACACTCAATCGGACTGGAGATTTAGCTTTCAGTGTCGCAGCACCTAGACTTTGGAACACCTTTAATCAAGACCTTTTAAATGCAACAACTTTACATCATTTCAAGACTCGGTTATGTAATTATGCGATACACTTGATATAGATGCCTTCAACGCTGACTAGGACGGTCGTATGGACTCTCTTTATTGGACTAATGTCTTTGATTAATGCTTTCTTCACTTCATAGACCTTATTGTAAAAAAGACTTCTGGTCTTATTTCAGCAACCAAAACTGCTCAACAAGAATGCTTTTTGACACTGACTAGGCAAATCTGTAATGTCTACAAAATTTGCCTCGTGGACCATTTTGTAAAACAATGTTCCCCATGCCATATGCTCTATGTTTAGATTTATCTTGCGGGCGAGGGCTTTCTCTACCTCCTCTTCCATTTGAATATACTTCAGCATGGAATTCTTTGCACTTTCAGTTGGCAAGTCATCTATGAAAGAAAGGATAGCTCAGTGGCTGCGTGGATCCTGGGTTCAGAACTAGCCACACCATGGTGCTGCATCCTGTGTGTGCGTGCGTGCGTGCGCGCGTGCGTGTGTGTACCGGTGTCGTTTTTGGTTTCTGACAGATATCAGGAGTAGTGCGCACAGTAATTGGCCTACTTATAGTTATTTATTTTTGGTTTCTGACAGATATCAGGAGTAGTGCGCACAGTAATTGGCCTACTTATAGTTATTTATTTCACAGAATGCATCCTTAGAAGAATTGCTTCGCGCACCAGCATGACCAATAACCCTATGAGTGGACCTCCTAGACAACATATTAGTTGGGAGTTGTTCTATCGGCATTAACTCGCACACTTTTATCTTGGAATCATGTTTCCGCCACCACCATTCTGCACAATGCATAATTTGCAGCACCATACCACGTTCGCTATCACATCTGTAAATGGTGTGGCTGGAAACCTGGAAATCAATTTTTTAGTTTATATTTTACCTTTGATTTGATTATTTACAGCTTCTATTGTGGCCCCTTGGGTGTGTGTAAACAACAATGCTATGACTGTAAACAACCATTGCAATTGACATAACAACACCATCCCCTAACAGGATGATGAGGGAGAGATGAGCCTACTACTATTACGCTGCTTAAGATTCCACAAGTAGTAAAAATATGACTAGCACCCTGATTCCCGCTGATTTCAAGTGATTGAGATATGTTTCATATACTGTAAGAATAAAACTCACAAATTGGGTGTCCATAATGGATTCGTATCCTCCATCTATGTTTTGAACTGACCAAATGAAGCAGCAAATCCTCACAAAGAGAGATTTGAGTCTGTAACACTAGCAACTTCCACCCATGGAATCTCAATTCAGGGAAGTTATAAATGCCAAGCCAACAGAATGAGAATAATTGCTCTTAATAGCTAAGAAATGGCCACTCCGACCGTGTAAACCACAAAAAATAAGTGAAATTGTTTCAAATTTCCACAAGGAATAATAATTATTGTCCACCTTTATTGGCATGAGTTGATTCTGGTCGGGTAACAAATAAAAAAATTCTGCGTTTTGAGATATATGCCACAAGGCATCCGAAAACCAATAGACCACAGTATGGTGTACTTGATTGTCAATCAACCATGGATGGTTTCACCATTAACAGCACTTTTTGTCATACATGAGTTCTTTTTGTCAGAACTTTGCTTTTTTCTGAACCATCGCTTGATTTCTTCTCAAATATAATGAAGTTTCTTCATTATTCATATGAGACTCGATACTTGGTGAAAGTCGCGGTTAGAGACTCTCTTCCAATTCTTCTATAAAACAAGTCAGTAAAGGAGTCGGTACAATGGCGGAGATGGAATATCATCAGGGAAGAGAAGGCCCAGGAAGAGATGGGACAAAGATGTCAGATGAGGGAACAAGCTAGACTGTAAAGGCGAAGGACAAACGACAATGGCAGGGAATGAGAAGGGCCTATATCCAGCAGTGGAGTGCGGAAGTAAGGCGGACCATGATTACGAGGATGCCAGACCTGCTGCAATAGCTATCCTTTTGTGCAAGAAAACCTAATTAATCTGTTACAGAGTTTTTTTGCAACAATTATTGGTCTATAATAGGAGAACATAAGATAGA
>Ga0224511_10005258_pt1 | contig 10089 bp, 4 predicted proteins | sample SF_May12_sed_USG_2_FD_169988 | JGI IMG/M metagenome (GOLD analysis project Ga0224511, IMG submission 169988) | Sediment microbial communities from San Francisco Bay, California, United States - SF_May12_sed_USGS_8_1 | ecosystem: Environmental > Aquatic > Marine > Sediment | place: USA... | reverse complement strand
AATGACAATCTGACCTAGTTTAAACAATGGAAAGCATGGTTCCTGTTTGTGATAAGCGTTATCACATATACAATAGATTTCGCCATTTTTGGGCGGAGATTAAGAAATTGTGGAATTATCCATTACCAGGGACGTTGTCCGTTCGCATTTTCAGCGACAATTTTCTTAACATAATCTAAGTCAAAACATGTCGGTAAGGTATCGGCGATCCATAAATAGTCGGCGAAACGTAACGGATACAATCGTGGACAGGAAGTAGTAACAGTTATGTGTAATGTATTTACAGCAACTTTTTGTCGAGCGAAACTTTACAGATCGAATACGCGGAGGGCGGATGACAAATAAAGGAGCTGTGTGATTGAGCGCACTTAAACAGCATTACGTGTGTATCGTACTATCTCGGACATATTGGCAAAGGTTTAATTTTGTACTGCAACGCAATATATCATAATCAATCGTATGGTTTTTTTCCAAATTATAGTAAATCTGTTAAAGCCCAGTACGCTGATCGTTCACACCAGAAGTATGATATGTAAGCAGAGTGAACCTGTTATCAATACAAATAAAGGTGTTTAAGGTTAAGTTCAGTAGGCTATAGTTATGTTTGTCACTTTACGTTTATATTCAAAAATAACGGCCATGTTGTTTCAAAAACATTATATTTTACTTGTTATTGTTATTAGTACAGAACTCCAACCCACGTAGCGGTCTAGCTTGTATTGTAATTCACCAAACCGTTTACGAAGCACAATACGATAAAAAAATAAGGACTCCCGTTAAAAAAATAACTTTATAATATAATATAATTTTATAGGCTATTACACGGCTATAGTATGCCAAGGGACCGTATTGGCATACTTTCGGCAGTTTTCCTCCGGAGGTGTGCCAATAATGGCCCGCGGCTTACCATAGCCGTGTTGTAATCTGTTTATTACATATCTTTAGAAAATGCTTAAACGTAAAAGGAGGTAGTTAATGTTTTCCGTCGTAGTATACATTTATTTTAGGTTCTTTTATCAGCCAAAAAATGTTAGATGTTCTGACGTCATTTAAAGACGTCATACAAACAAACTGATGGGAAGGACATGCTATGGATACATGTGACATTTATCTGTAATGATTGCATCTTAGTGAGGTTTTAGCGGTTTGAAAAAAGCTAATGCTTCATAAACAGCTATGTTACTCGGTTTTAAAAAATACTTCTATTTGAAATTGTTATTTGAATGTAGTAGACTGCTTATAAACACTCGTTAACATCGGCGCGTGAAATCGATCATGTGCCAATACAGCCCTCCCGGAAGTAGACAACTCTATTTTGCACACCATTTTTATAAGCTTCCATTTGAAATCCCGTATTAGGTTTTATTCAACGTAAATGTGTTACTATTAAAAAGAAATATTGAAGAGCGTATGCAAATGAGGTTTAATATAATATAATATAATATAATATAATATAATATAATATAATATAATATAATATAATATAATATAATATGAAAAATGAGACTGTCATATAGTTTTCAGGAATAACAATAAGCAAAATAAATTGAAATACATTAATTTTAATGATGTACTAGGGATGAACACAACAAGATCAAACAAAACAAAAGTCACACATTATTTATTTTGTAACTTTTCATTTTCTCACGTTGTGCATAAGGCTTATCTACCAGGTTCTTCCTGATAGCTTCTAGAATACCAGGGTTGTCGAGATACCACGATTAACTGAAGTGTTATTGAAAGATAATGTGTTTAAGTAATTTAGAGCAAACAAAAATATTGATTTGTCGGAGACGTGTCAACTAAATTATCCCGTACCAAGCTTAAATTTAATAATACTTTTTCCAAAACTAATTACATAAATATATAAACAAAAAACGAAATGTTTGTCGTGCGTTGCATAATATGATAATAACTTCAGACAAAATAATAATATATTAAAACATGAATGCTTTATTTAACGGGGTTTGGGAGAATTAAAAAATATCTTGTATTTAACATCTCGTATGGTGACAAAACATGAATAAAAATGGAAAATGTGAAATTATTCTGTCGACACAGACACCGCGAGACATCACCAGTATTGAAAGCGACACAGACGGATGAATCTCTTGTATACCTTTGTTGATCTTCCTGCTGGTCACTGTCATATCATGAGCACAGAGTAAATTCAGTTAAGCTATTGATGAATGTGTGGATAAACATTAGAAAGCAAAAGTGAAAACACTGTTCAATTATCAACAAGTCAAATTTTACTACTATTTGTGTGTATTAAATCTGTTGAGATGTTGACATATATATGCATTGTATAGGGTTTTGATATATGAAATGGAAACTTGTTATGTAATATATGTATTAATGCTTTTGAGATGTACCATTTTTATTGCAGTGTTGTCAGTATTCGGCGTAATATGGCTTTTCTGTGTCAATGTGTAAACATCGATGAATCAATCAATCAATCAATCAATATATCGATCGATCAATCAATCAATCAATAAATCAAGCAATCATATTGTTGAAAACATTTCCCAGCAGTATCTGTAAAAAGGAAAAGAACTTCAAATGATTGCAATGTAGCGCTGTGTATTTTAATTGAATTGTTTACTTTCTGTGCAAAAACCTAACATTTCTGCTGGTGTAGTGCATTAGCAATTTATACAAAATCAAGATAAAACCTAATTAAGGGACCCCTGTGCCTCAGACGTACTGTCGTGTTAAAGTCATCATTTGCAAAGTAGGGGGCCATGCATGCATCGCTTTAATCGTTTAAAAGTTAAACCCAGACATTAACGTGTTCTCCAGATAAGTAGTTTGGAACGTACATGGGACTTGTTATGAATAAAACCCAAGATACGAGATCAACCTGTCTACATTTTGTACTTGAAAATTTAATTTAACATGATTTATCAATTTCATTTCGCGAGAGCGTTCTACGGGTTTATTTGCTGATCTTAAATTTTGGTGATAAATATCAAAAATATGCTTTTTGGAAACACGTTTATAAATCCCACAGATTTATACCAAAAATCTCATGTTGAAACTACGGTTCAACAATATTTCAAACAAATCCTCTCTGCGTGTGATGTTTTGGATAAATAGCACTTATCCTTCAAATCCTGGGATAAAGTACGAAATCTACTTTAATAGAACATTCAACTGATAAATGAGTAAGTCTCCCTATAAAATGCGCGCACTTATCTCTTGCACACATTATCTTGCAGGTTTAGTGAATGTGTTGTTTTGGCGTGTTACAATGGATTCTCTAAAATCACTAGCGCTTCATCTCTGTTTATTGCAGATGTCGTCAGGTAAATTTCACGATATGCTGATATTATTATATATTGTATTGAAATATATTATATTTTATCATATCATATTACTTGATATACAGTTAAAACACTAGTATAAATAAGTATTCTATTTTAATAATGATTTATCTTTAAAGGACATTCATGTATAGGCAAAAGCGCTAAAGGCACATACTCTTTTAGTATATCAAACTTAGCTGACATTTGTTCGCTGTCTTGTATTTCAGGATTCCTGCTAACACCAAACATAACTCAAGGTAACATTTTTTCTCAGGTATTATACTATTTACTTTCAAATAGTTTATGTCGTCCGGCGCCCATAGACGTTTTTGTTCTCCATTTACTGATCGGCGCCTCTACGGCGTTACGTAGAGTTAAAGACAATAGTACTAATGTTGTTTTACGTTTTTGTTAAAGTATTACTATATTTAAGTTAAACAATGATTATCATTTAGGTTTCTCTGTTTTAAAAATTAATGGTTTTATATTCATAATACAAAATATTATAAAACAAACCTCATTATGATCTGTATATTTCCATCTAAAGCCCCGTGCGTCGATGTGGAAGTCACGTGCTCCCATTTTAACATATGTGTGTCGGATTTCCAAACGGCGAAGAAGTTGTGTAGGAAGTATTGCAACTATTGTGACGTGAGTAAGTATTGACCAGCTTCAACCGAGGCTGTTTTTTCTCGTGCAGGCTATGCTTTCTGAGAGCTTTCCTTTTTATCAGTTTAATTTAACTTACTACAGCTGGTGTTTAGTGCCTCCGTCGCCGCGTACTACATCATTGTGTAGTTATATTTTTCTGGTCCTCAGGGATCATGGTTTGTATGTTGTTAACATTTGGAAAATAAGTTCCGATTATGCGTTAGGGGACGTAAGTGGTGTGGCATCCTTCATTACCACTGATGAACAGCTTCAATAAAACCGAGGCTGCTTTTTCTCTCGTGCATGATATGCTTCCTGAGGGCTTCCCCTTTTCTCAATTTGATTAATTTATACAAGCATTGTTTACGAATTCTTAATGTACAAATATGTTCTTATGCCAGTCTTTATAAAAGTTATTAGTATACATGCATATTTAATATTTTTTAAATCACAATGTTTTAATCAAATCAAACGTACACATATAATCAAAGACACATTATCCTTGTTGCAACAACTTAAATTTTAATTTTCATGAAAGTTGACGGTGGTTGGTCAGTATGGCAAGATTGGGGCACGTGCTCTGTAACCTGTGACAACGGCACGAGGACGAGAACCAGAACATGCGACAACCCTTTTCCAGCAAACCGCGGCGATGACTGTCAGGGGTCGGCACAGCAAACGTCCGAGTGTGTTATGAATCAATGCCCTGGTAAACTACTTATGCTCAACGATATTATCTAAACGTGATTATAATAAAAACGTTTTTTTAAATATACATTTACTTAATAGTTGAATGATTACACTTGTATTGAAAACAATTTTCTTTAGAAATGCGTAATGAAAGGTCATTTGAAATATAACTTTTGTATGTCTGAAATATTTCAGTCCTGGCTTGAAATTACATTTGGGGTACCAATGCCCGTAGTCGTCGTACACATGTGCTTATGTTCTGTAATAAACATACGCCGAATGAAATTTTGCCATACATAGCTACGTATTTAAACACTTTAATAACTTTCGTTTTTCTTTTAGTCCACGGTGGCTGGGGTGTTTGGTCTTCGTGGGGTATCTGCAGTACCTCGTGTGGTATTGGTCTACAACGCCGTGACCGCGCCTGTGACTCGCCCTGGCCTTCGAAGGATGGGAACCATTGCTTCGGGGAGAGTTCCGCGTACGAAATATGCGCCGACTTCCAATGCAATGGTGAAAATGCCTATTATTTGAGTCATTTTATTGTTTTCCAAACTCACACAGATATGGATAACCTATAAAAACGCTAAATAAACTTGCACATGTTGTGTGGTGTGCTTTGTAAGTTCAATAACATTTACCCTTTATTAGGTGCGATTGGCTGGACGCCATGGTCAGACTGGTCCACCTGTTCGTCAACCTGTGGTGCGGGTCTACAGAAACGCCAACGGGTCTGTCAGAATCCGATAGCGGCCGTGGTCAACGGTAGCTGTATTGGCGATTCAACCGACTCCCGAACATGTACCGGTGTTGCATGTAATATGAGTTTACGTTTGTAAACTTAAATTAAGAAAACATTAATAAGCAAACCGTACCTTAATTATTTAAATTATAATATAAGCTACAGTATATCACTACAAATCAATAATCAACATTATTTATTGATGTATGTACATTAAATGAAAACACTTTGGATTTAAACGTCCTTGTCTTACTTCTGTAGCTTATTTTAAGGAAAGTATTAAAGACATGGCTTAACTTTGATATGAAATTACATTATATATGCTAGATTTTTTATAGAAAAACTTGAAAGTCAGGCTTATTCGTATAAAAAATAATGACGACATAGCTTGACCTTTTTTAAAGCGACGTATACGTCAGTGAATCGTAATCATAACCATTTAATTAAAACTGTTTGCTGATCACATTCTTCGTTTACTTTTAAGCATTGTCTTATTTCCTCATCGTATAGGTGCAGTTGGATGGACACCGTGGTCGGCTTGGAGTGGATGTTCCCAGACGTGCGGAACTGGTTCTCAGACAAGAACCAGATCTTGTCAGAATCCGGCGGTGTCTGCCATGAACAACAGCTGCCCGGGAGACAGCAACGACTACCGAACGTGTACCGAAAACTCATGTAAGAGTTTCTTGAAAATCAACTTGTAACAATACATGAATTGTATATATACACTTTGGGCAGTCAGAATCCGACGTTGATAGCTATATGAAATGAAACACTATAAAATAAGCAATAGTAGTACATGTCCATGTCATAAAGGCAATAATATTAGATTGGTAAATGGGCCCATTTTCGTGACCAAAATGCTTTAAACGTAATAACTAAACATATTTATAAAAACTCGTTTCAGGTACGTCAGCATTCACCGCCAGGGGCGTCCATGTTTTCCCAAACACCCACGATGTCAATTTCCCTAGTATTCTCTATAACGAAGGCAATGATTATAACGCTACTTCTGGTGTGTTTACGTGTAGAATACCAGGCATTTACTGGTTTTCTGCAACGTTGGTTTCCAGTGTCTATGGAAGTTGTTACATAAAGCTAAATGGTGCAACTCAAGGGTATATATTTGTGTCATCATATGATGGTGAGTATGAATCAGGAACAGGTTCAGAAGTGTTTCGACTAAAGCAAGGTGACCGTGTCCAGATAGGGGGTTGTGATACTAGTATTAATCTGAATGGTGGTGATACTATCAATACATTTTCTGGTTTGCTGGTTAAAGCAGAAGTATAATTCTTATATACTCTACCGATTTAAAATATTACCTTAGTAATATTAGTTTGCTTGACCACAAACTCTTCTGTTAAAAAAAAAAAACAGTAATTAAATAATGTTTTCCTCAACTACGCATGGGGTCTTGTAGATCGGACACTAGAGTTGAAATACAGAAATAAAAAACATGTTCATTATTAAGTTACCGAAAACATATAAATGTTTATGCATAATTGAGAGTTTTTTTATATTCAAAACAGAAACAAAATAAAGCATTGTAAATAAATAGTTTTCTTCTTCGTTAAATTAGCATACACATGTTACTTTTGAACACTTTTCACAGTATTATGTTAAAACGACGATTTTTTAAAAACGATTTTATATGCTTATTATACACAGGCTTAACTCATGCAATATGATTAATACAAATGTGTTAACTTACACTAATGTACTGACGTTTAATTAGAAATACTTTATTACAAATACCTTTCTTGCAGGCTGCTTAAATCTTCAATGTGCTAGGAAGTCTTGTAGTAATAATTTATATCTCGTTGCGCCAACTTGTGCATTTTACATATATCGCATGCAATTATGAACGTTTACTGTTTTTAATTCATATACTGGTTTTATTCGGTTATGAATTGTCTCTTTTTCGAAAAACAAATATGTAAATAAATTAGATTTATACACTAATGTGATTGCGGTTGAAATTGTTGTCATGTTATCTATTTAAAAATAGCTACCGCCTTAATTTTGTCAATAATAACTCTTTATTATCTATAAATGATCCGTATACAATACAAAGTTACAATTACAACAAACCGGATCGAAAATTCGTATCATGCTTCCAACGTAAGTAATTATTTACAAGGGTGTTGTGACGTCACAACGATATTAATTTTAGAATGTATAGGTTTGTACATTTCGGTTTTTGTTTTTTATTAAAACTTTGAGAAAAATTATGAACTTAGTATATAATAAAAGGAGCATTATATTTGCATATTGACCCGTCGGTTTGTATTTATAAACATAAATTGAAGAGATGTTCAAACAAAGAATGTTGTAAACAATGTAGATATGTCATGTTTAAGGGCACATGGCAAAATGGCCCGTACAAAAACTAACACAAGGAACGACAAAAAAAACTCTTACAACATCATGACACAACAGACATTTAGACAAACTATATTTTTGTGTTTTTCGGATTTTGCTTTTTTTGTTTTCTTTTTATTGATAATTTCTTAAACGAATTCTCCAAGAAATGTTGAGTTACCGCCATGGTAGGGTCAATGACTTTCATTGGGGGTTTAAACCAGTTTTAAGCCATAGCAAACCTCACACTTTCTCAACATTTTTTGGAGAAGAAAAAGAAAGAAAAAATGCATTTAATCTTTCCAACAAGGCCACTTAGAAAGTGAACAAAACGATAGGACAGTAAAACGAAGCAATATTAAACAGAAATGGGGGAAAAAGAGACCGAATTCTAAGTACAAACGTCCTCTGCCTGTGAAAATTATCACAGGTCCGTGGCAGAGTGGCCAATGTTAGAAAAACATAAATGGTAGTTATTATTGAAACCTTCAGCCTCGCGTGATACGACTTCACACAGCTAACTCGAACTGATACAAACCGCCAAACAACACGCTAATGTAATAATCCGCTTGTGAATTATGTCATCTAAAAAGTAAATGGTTGTTCTAAAATATTGAATTGATCAAGAGCACACCACTTTTTTTTAAGAAAACAAATAATTAACTTTATAATTACGTTATTTGTCCTGATTGTGATTTTACATATACATAAGCAGTGGATAAGAAGCTTGTTTGTTTGATGGTTTAAGATCGACTGAGTCCACTTTGTGGTTGAGTTCGAATCTTCAAATCCGTATTTTGTTGTGTAAGGGTACTTGTTTTGTCGTTGTTGTTGTTTCTGTTGTTTTTTCTATTGTTGTTGTACTACCCTTGGATATGACATGTAAAAATATATATTTCAAGGTTAACTTCTTAACTCAACAAAAAGAGCTTACCTGTGTTCGTTTGCTTTTGTTCCGATGTGTGTTAATGTAAACATTCGCCTAATCTTTTACCAGCTATGTGTGTATATATACATTCAATAAAGGATATATATTTTTGTTTCTGCATTTGTTCATTTGCTAGACAATATAATGTTTATGGTCAAAATAACTTCAATTAAAATTTAACTGCATTGTTAAAACAACAAAATAGCACAACCAATATTACAGTTCTTATTTTGGTTAATTGCTTGCATAAAGGACACATTGCAAGGTTTTAACATTCCTTTAACACCAGAGGAGAGACAGTTCTCCATGTGATTTTAATTCAATTTAATTCACTTCCATTCATTTAATGTGCTATACGATTTAAATAAACGTGTCTTTGTATTATACGATCACATAAATAAACTTTGGTATCTTTAATTTGCGAACAACAACTAATATATAACGCTAAAGCTAGATTTATATACAATTGTTTAAGGTTTAATTCATCTTAAGGTGTACAGACTCCCGGGGATACACACTGTGTATGTGCGTGCGTGCGTGTGTTTTAATTAAACGTGGTTCTCAACACTAACAATGTGTTGATACATTGTACAATCCATGTCTAGCGTTTTTGAAATCACTTGTACAATACAAATCATCTAACGTCCAAAACATAAGTTGCAGACCAAGAAAACTGTAACAAAAAGTCAACATATGACAAAAACAGCGGCAAATAAATAAGGCCACAAACAAACTACAATAAGCATTAAATATGAAACATGTTACCAAAGGTTTACTGTTAATACACATACAGGTACCATCTAAACTAATACTGACTAAATGCATCGGCACAAAAACTACTAATCAATCAGCTTACAACCGTTTTACACTAACTACAAATGTACTTATCTAAAAGCTTACATCCGTTGTATACTACACTTACTTATAGTCAATAGAAACAAACTAATAATTATACATACACAAATCATCTTAATAATATTATTTTCTATGCACATTTTCTAGCACATAAACAAAATTCACATTAGTAAGTTGTGGCGGTAGTCTGGACCAAATCTAGCGCTGTGCTTATTATCAATCAAAGTCTGCCCCTCCCGGTGGGACTTGCAACCTAGAAGTGCTAGTGTAGAGGATGAGTTATTATTATGGTATTTAAAGTTATCCAACAGTTCTGACGACACGCGTGGCTGCTTAATGAATCTAAAAAGCGCATTTGGTTGCAATCAATAGACGATGCATTGCATCTTAAACTAAACTACAATCAATTGGTTAACAAAAATGCTACCATAAAGAAACAGTCGTTTAAAAGACAACCTTACATCTGATCGATCACTATATCATTTTGTAAAAGCTTAGATATGAGTTAATGCTTCATAATTGCAGATCTTTCAGTCCTAGTACAAAACAGT
>Ga0224511_10005257_pt1 | contig 10089 bp, 7 predicted proteins | sample SF_May12_sed_USG_2_FD_169988 | JGI IMG/M metagenome (GOLD analysis project Ga0224511, IMG submission 169988) | Sediment microbial communities from San Francisco Bay, California, United States - SF_May12_sed_USGS_8_1 | ecosystem: Environmental > Aquatic > Marine > Sediment | place: USA... | reverse complement strand
ACACGATCTATTAAACAGACATCACGATATGCCAAATTTCCATCGCGATGAACTGTTTTTGCAACACGATTTAAATGGACGCAACACAATTTTTTTTTATGCATAAGACAGCATTGGCGTGCCATACGCCCGCGGTGTCTGGTATATATATTAGCTCCCTTTCTCCAGTGCCTACATTAAGCCAGGTGAAGTTACACGTACGCTAGACACACACAATGGAGAGATAAGTCCACGCTTCCGGTTACAACAATAGTGATTTGGGATATAAACACACGAATTTGCAAACTAAATACCAGGCGCAGTTAACGCGAATTAACTTAAAAGATTTTCCCTGTTTAAGCCCGAAAACGTCCCAATTAAGTAGTGAGTCATCAATTATAAGTGAAACCACTCTAACAGAGTACTTCAGTTGAAGAAGGCACTGTATTCAGTAAAATTAATGTTGTTGTGCATTGAAGGGTGGGGGCGGTCCTATCAATTTGCATTTTTAACATAGTATATTTATTTTGAATCAATGCCAATAAGTGTTTGAAATAATCAAATAATATGTAAATTGACTATTATAAATACCTGGCGTTTTTATTTAGTAACGTTTATGTGCATGATGTGTTTGAAGACTAAACTACACGACGTTTGTAAAACATTTTATCTTTTGGAATGGCGTTCTGTTGTTATTTGTTAAACATGAATTACACATAGTGAGGACATAATGATTAATTGATTCGTAGACATTTTTATTAATTAATTCCTCAATTGTAGATACTTCCATTTGATGTTAAACTATTAGGTATAGAGCATGTATTGTGTCCGTTATTCTGTTACGATTACACAACTGTAAGTGCGTGCGCTGGCATACACCCATACGGGTATTGTCAGTCATATAATAACTCATTGTTCTGTATCGAATAACAGTTATGTTTGAAAGTTTTTTGTTATCAAATAAATTGTGTTTGTCAATCTCTACACTTTACGTACATTGAATGGATATTTAGTTAAACAAATGCTTTGTTATACAAATATAAATTGAAGAGATGTTCAAATAAAGAATGTTGTAAACAATGTAGATATGTCAAGTTTAAGGGCACCATGACAAAATGGCCTGTACACAGAACGACACAAAACACGTACAAACACAAAGTTAGAGTACAATATTAGATTCAGCAAACAAATGCTTTATTCACAATCCAGTGCTCTATTGACGATATTCGACTTGTACTTCAACAATATTACACATTCTAAATGTAGTTCTAGTACGTCAAAATGGCTATAATTGTTATAAAAGTATTTTTGCGTCAATAAAAGTCGTTCTATAGAAGTCGTTATGTCAACAAAACCCTACACGGGCGCAACTGCACACAATGTGACTTACAGTGCATTGAATCTGGTCAACATAATCCTAAATGAGCGTACATTGTATATGTGTGTATTCTAAATAAGCAAATAAGCTTAGCTCTTTGTGAGTTTAAGAAAAGCATTGTATCCTTTGTTTTGAATTATTGTATGAAAATATTCCACCGACTTTCTATATTCATGCATAGATCCAGTGATAGCCTTTAACCTTATAATCCGTCGATCGTAATAAAAGATTACAGTTAGAATTATTCCACAAAATGTTGCTAACATTAGAACGCATGATAATGTTTTAGTTCAATTATTTATATCCAAACTAATGGCTCGGTTATGAATCTGTCAAGCGATATGACATCTCTATAATATTGGTAATTTGTGAAATATATACTATAAATTATTACATGATTGTAAATGCTTTCATAATAAGTGACATACACTACGCAAAATGGCTAAACCGCCATCAGGTATGTGTTAATATTTAAAAAAAAATCCCCCTCTTTCGTATAAAAATAGAAGGCCTTTTAACGTTGAACTGTCTTTTTTTAATTAATTAATTTATTACTGAACTTTTAACAGGAAATGGTTTACCACTGACACTGCATGGTAATCATGAATGTCATGGTATCCACTAAATTAAGGGGATAATGCATTTTATGATGTGGCATAAGTACGAAAAGTATGTTTTGTGTATTTCGGTAAAGGGGTTTTTGCGGTTTGGAACCATTGAGTAGTTATAGGCCCATGGGGCCGAGTATTTGTATGTATGTATTGTTTCACTTACTTTTGTTTAACTTTCAAGCCTTCGTTATAATCTATATACATGTATTACAATACAACTTCTGGAGTTCACCACCTTAATGTTATACGCATGTTATTGAAATTTATCAATGGACTAAAGCTAAATGAACAAACATTTTTATTTAATATCAATTATGCGTTCATATTTACATTTCATATCGTGTGAATTTATTTAAGTGACACATGGGTATTGATCATCTAAGTAAACAATTGTTAAGTTTAATTATAAATGTTCAATACAAGTTGTTTATTTAATAAATGAAGCTGTTAAACTTAATCTGGTTGAGAGAGTAAATCATAGTTATAAAAGTTTTATCGAACGCGATTTTAGTTGATTTTAGTTCGATTGTAGTTGAGAAAAAAAGGATTCTAAAATATAGACAGAAAAGATCGTACATAGATTATATATTTTGAAAACTTAGCATATTATGAAAACTTTGCAAGTTTTCAAAGTTGCTTTATTCGTGCTTGGGGCATACTCACATGAACTGTTTGATATTGAGTTTGTGAAGTGCCCGTCGAATCCTAGGGCAACTATTATCTACGCATTGGGCACGGGCTCGAGCACCACTAAATGTGTCAACATGTGCGTAAATCGTCCGTGGTGTAAGGCAGCGTTGTTCCATCGAAAGTCCTTCGTGTGTCATGCTGTGTTAGTTGGAGACCCCGTGCTCTTCGGGACTGAAACACATTCCCATGACAACGGTACAACGTGCTTACTTCTCAGAAAAGACAAACTCGTCGATGGATTAAAACAGGTACGTGTAAACATACATATTAATAACACATTTTGTTCGATGAATTGTAGATGTCTCCTTTGTGTTCTTATATAAGAGTGGACTTATGGGTAGCATTGTTTTTTTTCATGAGTTACATAATATATTACATAGATTTGTTTTTAATAACTACTGTCTTTGAAACTTTGAACACACATTGTAATTTTTTTTATAACATTCGTAATTGATTTCATAAGCCGATTTGCTTTGCAATTTTGTAAAGAACAAATCTCACATTGTAATTTTTTTATCATCAAATTTTACAAAGTATTTTTTTTAAACATATCAAAACATAGATAACAAAACGATGTAGAAAATGTAGAATACATCAATTGAAATAAGTTTCAATTTCGACCGCTACCGTTTCACATTACCGACAGGCATGCTCAGCCCAAACATTATTTTGAAGCAATAGTAACGACAACGTGAGTGTGACAACAAATACATTTCTACCGATGAAGTCCTTAAATCATTTCAAATACACTTATTTTACTTTACAAACCTAAACTCAGATGATTTTTTTATACTTTTAATTAATCATTTTCCCGTTTATGTATAGATATCCGACGAATGTTCGGCCAGATGTCTCGTGAATGACGGGATTCTGTGGTCATGCAGTGAAAGAGAATGTGCAATAACAGGTAATGTATATATCGATTAGATGACCTCAAACGGTTTTCTAATCAAAACGGACTCTGACAAATACACATTTTAATAACTTTGTTTCGGTTTCATATGTTGCTTTTATTATTTAACCTGATTTATCATAATTCTTTAAACAATGATAGTTTAATACATCTTTTTTGATAAAAGTGAAACTACAAAAAATATACCGTGAAGCCATTTGTTTATGCCGCGTTTTTTCAATTACGATAATATTGTTAAATTAAGCTTACGTAATAACTATGAACAGAGAGACTACTGATACAAGTGAGAATCCAGTGGACTCTATTCGCGTAAATGTCTGCGCTTTTTCAATACCTATAAATAATCAATATGGTTATATGAAGGGACCATTGCATCTGATTAATTAATCTGATTAGTATGGACATCTTAAAGTTACAGACACAAGTATGCGCATTTGGTGCTGGTTGTGTTGATTTTGACAATTCGTTTCAAGACCAGTGTAGGCAGGTTAACTTGGCGCCGCAATTTGAGTTCTCTTCAATTTATATTGAACAAGGTTAAAATGGGATTAAACAGCAACAAACAAAGAGCATGGATCATATTAACAGCAGAGATACCGTGCTGACTATATTGTTTTTATTGGAATGTTTGCACCAACACCTGTAACGGAATTTGTCCTACTACATGCCGTTTCATTACCTACCTACACGAAATTGAAAGGGTCTCAGACAAACAAATGCGTTACCTTACCAGTAGCGAATGCATAATTGTGTGGCAATATCCTGACTGGTGTTTCAAAGACAAAACATATGAGTGGTGCTTAAATAAGTCAACATTTAAATCCCTTAGTATAATATTATGTACAATGTTGTTTCGGTATGTCTATGTCTCATTTAAACTTCTTTCAAACCTATGTTTGCTTTCAGAGTGTCCCAACTTCAGTGTGCGGTACGCAGTTATTAAAGGAAACATGCATAACGAGGGAACCAAACGTAGGGTAATTTGCAATGCCGATACGCAGTACGAACATGCGTATAACAGCGTGTGCCAAAATGGAAGTTGGTCAGGCGTACCAAATTGTCGTAAAGGTTTGAATGGAATGATATGTTATTACCTTCATGGTGTTAATGCAGTTCGAGTAGTATTAAACAATGGGTTATGCAAAAATAAAAAGTTGTCATTAACCCGATTTGTTAAAATGTTGTTTGCTTGTTAATTTGAGAATGGGAAAAGTAAGTACCCCCTTTGTCCATATGAACAGTCCTGTTCACCGAATGATTATTGTATGAAATGTTGTTATACAGGTTTTGTGTTAGTAGCTCCATGAAAGTAAAGTGATATAACACTACACTAGCCCAAGTTCATGTATATTAGTTTAAAACATCCCAATCGTGTCAAAAGATAAACGTACATTTCTGTACACTGTCTATAATTTAACAATTTAAAACATATTCTTTATTAACTTCTTTTTAAAAAATATGCCAACTATTGCAGTTAAAAGTTTTATGTTTTTATGTTATTGTAACTTTCAGTTCCACAAATTAAGTACCTTGGATGTTGGAAAGACGACTCAGCACGAAAGCTAAGTGTAAATCTCGGTCGTGCTGAAGACAGGACAATAGAAGGCTGTGTCTGGGCATGCAAAAATCGAGGCTTTGTGTTTGCAGGTGTTCAGGTATTATACATGAAACCAGGAGTATACATGTTAAGGTGTTCAGTCAAATGAAGTTATTAAAGCTGGGTTCACACTACGACGTTTAGACCGACGTTTGGACAAACGTCCAGCTCCACTAGTAAAAGTTGCTAAAAGTTTATAAGAGTTGAAGTTCGCTGGCGAATGCTGACGAACGTTGAGCTTGTTGAAATTTTTTAACATGCAAAAACTTTGCCGACGTTTGGAAATACACTTTGGTATAAGTTGTGCTCCGTTCGTAAACGTTCCTGAAAGCTGGCTTAAGTTGTACAGAGTTTGCCTAAGTAGGACTCTGTTAGCATACGTCGACCGAGACGCTGGTTGTGGTGAACTTAACTTAACCGAACGCTTGTCCAACGGAGGCCAACGGTTACCCGACGCAATGGACGCGATGGTAACGCAAGGGGCTAGCGTAGGAACAGCAACAGATTGTTCTAATGATTCTGTGTCCGCGTCTCTCTTGGTAGGCCTCTTCATCGACACATTCTTTTTTTGCCTCTCCCTGGCATGTCTACAGCTAAGGTCTACAGCAACCAAATACACAGAAGGGAGATGAATAGATGTGGCCACTTCTTCAATCAAAACAAGACTGCCATGCAGTGTCAACAGTTCAGCTATATATTGACGTTGCCTGACGCCGACCTCAAGCTTACCTACGCTGAGTATTCGTTCGTCTAAGTTGGACTAAGTCGGCGACCGCTGCACATACGCTACATCTGCGTTAGCAAAATTTCGCCTACGCTAATGGAAAATAATTACAACGCCGGTAAACGCTGTCAAGAGCTAGGAAACGCTGTCAAACGCAGTCATACGCTTGAAAACGTTCGTAAAAGTTTAATTGCGCCGGATATTAAACGTTTGTAGTGTGAATGAAAAATATCCTCGCGAACGTAATTTCGCCGACGTTTGGGCTCATTTATTAGACTTTTCAAACGCTGGCCAACGCTGGAACAAACGTTCATAGTGTAAACCCACCTTAATAAGGTCTAGTTACATTAGCCATAGTGAGGTTTAACTGATCGTAGTAGACCTTGGTTAACCGTAGTTAAACGTAGTTATGATCGTGGTTCAACGAAACATTCGACCGTAGATGGATTGAATTTTTTGGACATGTAAAAATAGCTACATGTATATGGATAATTACGTCTAAATAGACGAACTGTGACCGTAGATTGAACGTATTTTACCGTATATAATCGTACATTGCCGTACTTAAATGCACTATTTCCGTAGTTAATCGAAGTATATCTACATGCGAATTATCATTCCCACGGCTTAAGCACGAATAACACTACTGTTTACTATGGTTAACTACGGTTAAACTACAGTTAAGGTAAGGTCAAATGAGTATTGAATGTATGCAATATAAAAACATCAAGCGTGCTATGCAAACGTTAGACGTAAAATTCATCTTAGTTCTTCGAAAGAAGTACACGGAGACCTGATATAATTAAAGGTTATTTACATAAACACATAGTAAGGTCAGTTTTGCACGTACGTCGAACCTAGTTAACTGTAGTACGTATACGTTTGAGTATGTGTCACTACGTGTTTGTACGTTTAAAATGAAACATGTGTAACTACGTGAATAAACGTACATGTGACCACCCCTTAATCACGGCCATTACTACGTTTGAGTGCGATTATCTACGATCGGTACTTTTAAGTATGGTCTGCGGTTGTCTTCTAAACCCCACTACAGGTTACTACGACTAAAGTGAACAGACCTTAAGCACGTTTATACTAGGCACGAATTTATATAATGGTATTCATGGTACATGTATACAAGGCACGACCGAAGATACATATATAAGTGTTTCCAAGTATGCTAGCCTCGAAAGAGGATACCAATAGATGTACTTAGAAATTCAGCATTTTGTCTTTTGGCTTGTTTGTTTGTTCGTTGGATAACTTCACCTCCATCACTCTAAAGTATATTTAGATCCTATCACGTTAATATTTTATTTGGTTATACGTCGTGTGAATTGTTCTTTGCCATAATAATTGTGTTTTAAACAGTAATATATATGACATGTCATACATATCATTAAAAGCGAACACACAAGTTTTATACATTTTTGCTCAGGAAACCTATTTCATTCTATCAGCAATTGAAAAAAGGAATTGAACAATTTTGCCAACTTGTTTTTTATGGGGGGAGCACCTTGTATAAAAAGGATTGTTTCACTAAATTTTATTTTTGTTTATTGCAGTGCAGTAAACAGTGCTTTTGTGGAAGTGTCCACGTCAGCCAACAAATGCCTGAGACAGACTGCAATATGCCATGTTCAGGGAACGCCTCCCAGATCTGCGGTGGATATTGGCGCAACAGCATTTATATACTGGAATAATATACTGGAATAGGAGGTCAGGAATAAACAGCATATGTAACGAACGTTTTGTGGTAATCATGTACTACTTTATCGCTACTTTCTACACATTCTGCTGTCTTCAGTCACATGTTTTATTGTCAACAGTAGGACCTCAACTAAAATAGTGTTTGTTGCCCCTCCAGCGACCGACCCGCTTACATTGTTGCGACCCCCCAAATAATAATTGCAGTTGAAAACAAGATCAGATTTTATTTATTCCAGAAACAAAACATAAAACTACTTGTAAATTGAGTACGAAATGACCGCGATCTTACAGACGTGTATCAGTATTGTTGTAAATACGTTTTAAATAAAACAATATATATCGACCGTATGCGTTTAACCGTTAATCTATCACATACACGATCAAGCCCTAATCATTACTCACTATCATTTCAAATGTTCATTTTAGTATTTTGATTATAATTGTGTTGAAACTGACAACGGTTTGCCTCTAGTTCGAAATCATTTCCGACTTTCTGTCTACGCTGTTTTATATGTCAGGTCCAATAGTTCCCTTAATCTCTTATGAATGATCCCTTTCCGTTAAAGTTTCACATACTGTGTTTCATACTACAACAACGCTTGAATTCAGTTGGATTTATTTCATTTCCCAGTATTTATGATTAAAGATGCTATACCTGTTTACATATTACTTTTTAACTATAGCAGTGAATCCGTCTCCCGTAAACTTGAGGCACTGCCAAATATAGTTATCCATGCATGTTAAAATATTACAGAAAAACGACTGTGTTGAAAAAGTATGGCCCGCAAATCTGGCTTGGTTTGTTTATGTTTCGACCCATAACGTTGAAACAGTTAAATCGCTTGACTTCAAGCGATAAGTTCAGTTGACTTGGTGGCCGAGTGGTAACACTCCAGACTGCGGTGCGAGAGGTCCAGGGTTCAATTCCCGGATTTTATGTTTGGTGTATTATTTTGTTGTGTTTAAGTGTTTTTTATCCAAAACATTTTATATAGTTATTTTGCAATTCATTCTTGCAATGTTAATTGATTTAGTATACTTTTCATACTGCAAAATGTATGACCGATTATAAAGGTATCAAGATACAGACCTAGCATCTTTAATATACTAAGTAACTTCCGCTATATGCTTCTCGCAAGTCACCATATCAATTACAATATAAATTGAAAAAATGTTCAAAGAAAGAATAATATACACAATGTAGATATGTCAAGTTGAATGGCACCATGACAAAATGGCCCGTGCACAAACCAAACCACAGAACGACAAAAACACGCAGATCCCCAAGAAGCAACAGACATGTAGAAAAAAACTATTTTTGTGTGTTTTTCGAATTGCCCACATCGCCCAAACAATATTATGGTACCACAAGATCGATTATGAACACGATTGTTACGACAAAATATAGCTTTTTAAAAGCTTACTTTTGTGTGTATGTCACATGAACCGACCGCAGGGGCGTATCTTTAATTTCTTACATAAAAAAGGAGTCTTTAATTTTTTAAATATTCAACTGATAGTTAACTAAAGATTAAATGCGCATAGGTGGAACTGCGTACCTCGGTTGTTAAACCATATTTGCATGTATCATGTTGTCCATAGCATGTGTGCATATACTTGTATAAGGCCACTATACCACATGTGTTTGCAATTTGTTCAGGAACTAGTTCTATATGCTGAGTAAGCTACATCAACCCCCTCCAAGATTGCAAATAGCACGCGGCCCTGTATCATGTTCCGTATCTGCTTCTCTAGTCTCACTTGTCACCACGGCACATATGTGTCAAACAGTTCAACTTTCTGACAAAATAATTTGGCTTTCGATGTAGGATGAGGAATTACCGTCCGAAATCATCTCACACTACATCTTATTAACCGTTGTTCTATCTACACGTTACTATGTGTTTGATCCAATGTAAAGAACGGCGCAGTCTCAAAATCAAATATTGTAAATGCCGTGTACATTGTTATTATTGTTATTAATGCATCCTATCAGATTACATTGGATATGAGACAAAGAGACTTAGTCTAAACCTTTCGTGGCTAAACAAGAACACCTGTGTAAATATGCTTCATCAAAGTACTATACTTGAATTTGTAAATCATTAAAGAAGGATGTAAATGTGATGTCTTTGAAATATAACGTCTATCTGTCTAGTAAGTATACTATACTTGTGGACACTTCTAAGTATACCACTATATAAATGCTTATAATTTTTTTGTTTCAAAAGATATCTTTATTATATTTTCAGCATGTGTGTATTGCTTACGTATCTAAACACCTGCAAATGTCCGTAAACATTTGATATGAATAACACGTTTAATTAAAAAACATTCCAAAATTGAACTTTTCCCATAACAAGACATTTTACCTTAGAAATGAGTCAACACGTGGTTTATTATTTAAAATAAATTATTGTTGAGCAAAGGAACAAATAATATTAAAGATATTCAACCAGGAAGGGCATAAAGCGGTATATTGAAAAA
>Ga0224511_10005256_pt1 | contig 10090 bp, 4 predicted proteins | sample SF_May12_sed_USG_2_FD_169988 | JGI IMG/M metagenome (GOLD analysis project Ga0224511, IMG submission 169988) | Sediment microbial communities from San Francisco Bay, California, United States - SF_May12_sed_USGS_8_1 | ecosystem: Environmental > Aquatic > Marine > Sediment | place: USA... | reverse complement strand
TTTATCATTTATGAGGATATACTTATGATTTAGGTGACATTTTATTAAAACTAAGGTGTATGGTTAAATGCTCTCGTTCAACGGTAATATAACTTTAAATGCGGTTTAAATGAAAGATGTAAACAACTCTGACCTAAGAGATACAGGCATTGTATCTTTTATACAACAAAAACGAGAAAATATAAAATTTAATATAAAAGTGTATACTTTCTTTTTTGGGTGAGTATGAATTATAAGAAACAGACAAATAAATAAGTTGAAATATTACAGGTAAAACGACTTTGTTATAAGTGTGGCCCGTAAATTTTTGGTTTACGTTTCGATGCATTTTGTTAAAACAAATATATAGCTAGACTATAATCGATTACGTCAGTTGTCTCGGTGGCCGAGAGGCAAAGTCAGACTGCTGTTCATAATGTCCCGGGATCCATTTTCTTTTTTTGGCTTTTTTGTTGTGTTGTTGTTGAGTGTTTACTTCTTTGGCGCAATAACTATTATTTGTCTAAGGATACAGACCAAGCATATTTAACTGGCATTTGTTGAAAGAAATTAAACAATTTAACAATCGCAGCGGAACAAAAATAATGTTTATCATTTATGTGTGATCATTATCGCCTCGATTGCTGCATGCATCCTTTGTATAAATATCTACGTTGTTACATAGTAACCTCTAACAACTAGAAAACATCCATATGGATTGGAGAGCAGTGACTGTTCTCCTGTGGCTAGGCTTCAGTTACTGTTGCTGTCAAGGTAAAGTCCTTGTTATATCATATCTTCGCAAATATAGACACACATGGACAGTGCTCACCAAAAGTCTGGAGACAACCTCTCATTTTCCTAATACCTTCCATTACAACACAATGTCCTATCAAATTTACTAACTCCTATGCATATCCAAACAATTTAATTTAACTGAATGTTCCATAGTCAGGAACAACTACTTTAAGTAATTTTATAAAGGATTTGTATTTAACAATGGGTATGTGGTTCACAGGCTCTTGAGAACGTGTAGTTATTTTCAGACCCCTTACACCCAATGTGTGTATACAAATAGATAAACACATCATTTTATGTAAGGTATATACTCACCCTTCAGTTGCAACCTTTGTTTCTTTTTTAAATAACACAATTATTTTTTTAAATTATTTAAGATTATTTTAAGTGGTCAATTAACTTGTTTCTGTCGTTTTATTTTATTATACAAAGTTTCTGAATAAAACATATTAACATATCTTTACATATTACTGCTTCGCTTCAGCGCCAGTATCAGTACCACTTGAGGCAAAGTCAGGTATATATTACCTTATTTTTTATTGTTTATCATTAGTAAGTTGCGATAGTATTATTTTCTATTATAATAACATGATTTGATATTAAATTGCATTTTTTTCTCAAATAATAAATACTCGATTACGACCAGGTTTGCTTGATCATACATTTGGTATAAATGCAAGTGTAAACTGTTGCTAAAAATATCCTTCAACTAAAATGAGATAACATATTAAAACAAAACAAAACTATCGTAACTTTTAAGTAAATGTGCTTGCTGGTCTTAGGTATCCCAAAGGAAAATATGCACATTTTATACCCTTATGTTATTTCCATATGTGAGTGGTTTTGTTATAATTTGCTGGTCGGATTATCCCGATGGTACATGTAAATTTATGGTAGGGAGTGGAGGTTTGCTAAAGCGGAAAACTAGTTTAAACCCCCAAAGAAGGTCATTGACAGTACCAAGGCGGTAACTCTACATTTCTTGGAGAAATCATTTAAGAAATCTTGAATCAACATGGAAAAATAGTTTAATCTTAATGTGTGTTACGTCTTGCTGTGCTGCATGTTTTCTACTGTTCTGTGTTTGTTTTTGTACGTGCTATATTGTCATGGTGCCCTTAAACTTAACCTGTCTACATTGTTTACTTTTTTTCTTTGAACATCTCTTCAATTTATATTAACATAGAATTTACATTTTACAAATAGGTTATTGTTTTGAAAGACCCACATGTACCCCGGAATATGGCCACGTGACTGGTGGCTTTGACGCAAGTTATCTGACTTATAATACGTTGCAAAACAAGTTTTGCTTCAATAACAGTTTGCCCTCATCTGAATTTGTCGAGCGAGATTCCACACTTTGTCGGAACGTGAGTAACAATATATTATGATGACATTTGTTATCAACTCTATATCTTTCATATTGCCATATTGCATACACGCCCGAAGCATGTGTATATAACACATAAATTTAATTGATTTTCAAAATCCCATTTATCTGACCTTGAATTCTAAATATCATATTACAGGAGACAAAGAGCGTCAGTTTCACGTTTAGATGCGGTGCCAATCATAATGTGCGTATATCTGTTTGACTGTTGTCATCGAGTAATAATGATAAAACTTTTTTTGTGATGTGCATCTGCAAAAAAATTAATCGCCGTAAAAAGCATACGGTTAAATTTTCAAAGGTAGCATATGTACCAAATTTCGGAATAAGCATTGAAGCCATCAATTTGTTTTTGTTGCTTAATTTGCTTAACATCAGCTTGTGTGAATTTCCGTTTAATAACGAGTTAAAGAAAATGCCATAGACAGTGTCCCTTATGCGTGGCCCTGCGTAATTTTGTAATCGGTATGTTTTGTTTAAATCTGATCATGCCAAAATTAGTGTTTAAATAATAATTTTACATTAAAAGCCGTGTGTAATACTACATATCACGGTTAAGATGCTTCACAGGGAGTCCAGCCGATTGTCTTTACCTACACAAACTCGAATCCGAAACTATATTTTTGTGACAACAGCTGCAATGCTATACAAACATCATCTTTGTCTTTAAATGAGGTAAGTGTATTGTATATACTATGTAGTCCATCTAGTAACTTGACAATAAAAATCTAAGTTTATTTTGTATGCGTATTTTTATCATAATAAACAGTTTAATTATTCATTGGATTAATTTACACAAATTTACAAAATTAAAACACAAACACGCCTGTCTTCTTCATGGTCGATTAAAATACATTGAAGTATTGAGTGATGGTTCATAAGAAGAATCTTTTATTATTATTATTATTATTATTATTATTATTATTATTATTATTATTATTATTATTATTAGACTACTGCAGCTGACACAGACATTTTGAGTTTCAAATTGTGCGACGACGGCCTTGTCTACACTCCCGACGCTCTTTCGTGCACGGATGTTGCCGTATGTACAATAAAACAATAACAAACATGCTTTTTATTAAATTCGAAACTGTGCATGCGAACAGCATAACCATGCGTTTGTGTTAACCACTCTCCCTGTTTCGGCAAGAAATAGATGAGGTGAACAGCTTCAATAAAACCGAGGCTGCTGTTTTCTCGTGCAGGCTATGCTTCCTGAGGGCTTTTCCTTTCATCAGTTTAATTATATCTGACTAATAATAAAGTGGTGTCAATTTCAAACATTTCGGATACAGTCTGGATCATTTCTGGGAAAATCATTGTATAACGGATTAAAAAAATTCAAAAGCCATTATGTGTTTCGGACAGTTCACACACATTATGTATTCCTATTGCGTATATTAACATATGCGATGTTTGATATTGACTGTTTTGCTACAGAAGCTGAAAACATTAGAACGCTGAACTATATTTGTTTGTAGAGGTCTAGCCATCTTGACACGCATTTCAACATAGACAGTCGGAATTCGGACTGCCTGTTGAGGCTCAAAACTCAGCTCGATTATGAATCAGCTCGTAAACACACAATCCGTCTACGTATCCCGCCGGGGAAACAAGCAAGTGGTAGAGGTACAACTTTGACTGTTTCCATTGACGTCCTTGACGCAGATGACATGGGTGTGGTATTTGATGCGTCCGAATACACGTGTAACATGACAGAAAATTCAACGGTATGTGTCATTTTAATTTCCTGCGCGTTGCATTTATGCAACACAGTTGAAGATGTGTTTTTTAATTCATTTTATTTTAAAAGATTATGGTTCTATTGACATAATCTAAAATAACTGTCTAATAATTTTTAAAGTACTTTGTAACCGCAATAATTATAAACTTTGACATATTATATTAGAGTATGTGCCTTCCAATAATCGAGCTTTCAAGTCATTTGCATTATTTTAATGCATGTTTTGCAGACACCAAGTTGCAACGTCCACGCTATCGATTTAGATAAAGGAGTTAACAGCAGTATTAACTATCAGTTGACTTCAGGTAGTCATTATATTATATGCAGATCTACAGCGCATTATGAATTTAATTGTTTACATTTACATTGAAATCCTTAGCTATATACTGATTTGTCTCAATACACAATGTATATATCTTGATTATATATTAAGTACTTCGAAATCTTCGCTATTTGTTTTGTAAATGAAATCACGTCTCTTAAGTGTAGTTCTAATGATACAACAATTATTCAGATACACAGACATTTTTTAAACATTTTTATCAACGCCGTTTAGATAAACATTAGTCTTAAAGACATATTTAATGAAAGGAATTCAATTCGTATTTCTTTACAAGTTTATTCAATAAAATTAGCGCATGATTTGCAATAAGCCAATTTTACTACCATACTTACAACATACTGCTTACATTGTCAAACAATTACAACACGTACGGATGTGGAAATACAGTTTCGTACCTACGTAACATAATTGTAAATCTTGAGGTTGTTCATTCAAAGATAAACGAGAAACATACACTACCAACACAATTTCAGTTCTACCAACGTCTCACAGCTTCCGCGTCAATCTGTCCAACGGAAAAATAACGCTAATTCAACCCCTGGATCGGGAAACAGTAGCGTCATATGTATTGTTTATCAAGGCAAGTTAAATGATAAATGTTCGTTTACTCTTTAAACACGCAATCAGCATTACCTTTTCCAAATGGGAAATTGGCTTTATTTGTATATCTTCAACTTTTAACCATGTGCGTTTCTTAATAACACTCAAAATAATTCAAGGCAAGTAATAAGCCAAAAATTGCTTTCGTAGGCTTTCCAGACGGACAAGTCCACAGAACGCGTCAATTTTACGTCCGTGCAGGTGAACGTGATTGACGTAGACGACAACCCACCCGTGATGTCCGCCACGAGCTACACGGCTTCTATTTCCGAAAATACTGCTGCCGGGACGCTGGTACTCCGCGTTGCCGCCAAAGACGCTGACATCGTATGCTATGACTCGAGCATAATTATCGATTAAGCAAATAAACAACTTGTGGTCAAATATATATAAAATATTTAAAAGATTTGCAGTCAGCAGGAGTTTACAGTAACAGTACTAAGTTTACATTAATTTTCGTTTAGAAAGATGTTTCATAACTGATTGCCCTTGTCGTTGATTTGTTGCAGGGTGAAAACGCTGATTTCGAATTCTTTACTGAACCGGCTTTAAATAATACTTTGTCTTTAAATTCAACAAGTGGAGTAATAAGAACGACGAAAACTTTAATAGACAGGGAAATAATTGGAAACGACATCAATTTTGGGGTAGGCAAAATTATGCACGTTATCAGATGATTTTATTTTTATCAACAATATTAAAAGTATTTTTTAGAAATATAGTATGCCTTTTATAAGCATTATCATAAATTGTACAAGTCTTACAGATTTTCTGAGTATTAGTTCGAGTTAACTGGATAAAAAGTTATCCTTATCATATTCTCATCTTACCATGTTTGGAAGTGCAGAGCTATATTCGTGAACTTCCTATTTAAGCTTCTCTTATATGGATATCAAAAGTACCCGAAACTATTGACTAAAGGAAAAGGTGGGGAAAGATTTACGTGCCTAATTATCATGAGTTACATTCACAACCATTAGTTTTTAGAGTTGCATTTAGTCCATCTTTAATTACAATTATCATGAGCTACATGCGCAATCGTAATTGGAATAAAATGTTGTATATTTAGGTCAAAGCTAAGTCAAAAAGAAATTCCAGTATTACAAGTGCTCTTAGTAACGTCAGCATAAAAATAATTGATGAAAACGACAATTCACCGGTATTCCATGGAACATTTGAGACAACTATTAAAAAAACAGCGCAAGTTGGATCTACAATACTAACTGTGAGTATTTTATTTACATTGCAAATGCATGATAATTGTAATGATAGTTTATCTGTAGTATTTAACAAAAATCTTTAAAGAGAAGTAAAGTAACATTTAAATTACAAATAATACTACCTAGAAGTTTTACGAATGACCATGAATGCTTTTTCTTATTTAGGTAACTGTTAGTGATAAAGACAGTGGTACAAACGGGCAGGTGAACGTGACATTAATTACCCAAAACACGCCCTTTGAACTCGACTATTCACAAGGACGTGGAACAGTCAATATCAAAGTCAAATATTCAATGAATGAAACTTTTAGTAAAATGTACAACTTATTTATTAACGCAACAGACCAAGCCGCACAAGCAAACGATCAAAGGTAAACCTGTTTTGTATATTTAACCAAAAACTAATTTGTTGAATACGTATTGTATGTTCTCAAAGATCACGGAAGTAGATTGCATTCTAATAAGTGTAATAGATCTCTACACTGTGTCGTACTTCTAACGCAACACTTCAAATACGTATATCTAAAATGATGGTAAAAGATATCAGATTGAAATATTCAATTTTTCAGTTTTATACATTATGCAACATTTTAATCTAAAATATTCTGCCTTATATGAATAATTCTGCTGGAACATAATTACACGGGAAGTTTATCATTTGGCACGCGCGAATCACTTTTCTTTGAACAAACCCCGAACAATTGCTCTTTAATTATAATATTTCAATTTTACCAGAACAACCATCGCTAGGATAACCATAAGAGTAAATGACGTAAACATACATTCGCCGGAAATTTCCGTTGCCAAAAACCTGTCAGTACCGGAGGATGCTTCATCAGGCACCATCGTAGTTTTGTTTAAGGTATGTTTGTGTGTGTCTATGTTGAAAATGAAGTTTTGTAATCATGTAAATATATATTTAAAATAACACGTATAACAGATAGACATTATCTAAAAACGAATATATGCTCGAAAAGATTGGCAAGTAGCGTTTGTGAGATGTATTCATGTACATATATTCATTAATTTTCTTAAACGAAACGATTTATATTGATGTTTTTCAGGCAACGGACAAAGATCCTGACGACAAACCTAATATAACATTGGCTGGCGGTAATGGCCAATTTAAACTTCAGAATCAAAGGTATAGGGTTTTTGACATAATAATAATATGCTCAACTGTTTGTGTGCTCGTTTAATCGATTTTATCCCGTTTTCTATAGGTCACATCACGACTGTCATTCCATCTTCTCACCACTCCTGGGTTCATAACTACTACTCACCTCGCGAACTAGTTAAAGAAAAATGCTTAAAATATACAAGTAATAATCACAGTTGCTGTTTTGTAGAACAATACAACACATATCACGTTCAAGAATGTTAAGCAAACTTTTGCCGATATTTTAAACGTTATACAATATCTACAAAACTTCTTTTAAATTCTAGACATATTTGATTTTATATTTATTTATTTTACAGCATCTTTACCTCAAACAGATTAGACAGAGAAACACAAGACATCTACAATCTTACCATTCATGTTTCCGACTCCGTTCATGTAAGTTATTTTACAACACAGTATTTATGCGAGTGTACATTTGAGTGAGGTGCAGTGCAAACGTTTTTGTTTTGTTAAAGTGTTTTTGCTCTTCTCTATATTATAGGCTTGGTTATCGTCCGGGACATGTCTTAAAAACTATAAGAGGTTCTAATTAAAACTTTACCAGTAGATAGATTTCAGTGAGTGGAATTGTGACACAGCCGACTCGCGGTTTATGTTCGATGTCATAATTTCCATTTTATAAATGTAGTTTAACAGATAGTTTTGTTGAATACATTTTTGTATTCGAGGGTAATCACAGAAAAAATTAATGAAAGTCATTGACCGTACCAAGTCGGTAACTCAACATTTCTAGAAAAAAATCTTTTTTGTAAATAGAAAATAATATTCTAACACGACCAATGTTTTTCTCAATATAAACAAGAAAGGAACCAAACCGTGCTTTAATACTTAACGACGCACGGCTGTGTATAACCAATCTATTTACTCTTTTCCGATGTACTCCCCTAAATGTCAAAACTGAGAAGCGAGACATTGTGTAATCTTTAAGATTCCTTCTCAATTCTAAGAAATGTTTTCTGTTGTGTGCATATTGTTACATAGTGTTACTGCTTAAACTTGATAACTCTATGTATAATGTTTTGTGCAACTTGTATTATATTTGTATTGCTTATTTTGTTAAATAAATAGTGGTTAAACTAATGAGAAAAAGTAAACAAAAACATACATTTTATTATTAACAAAATCCAAGTCCAATATTTTAATTAGCATATAAAAAGGTTGATGAGCATTGAAATATTTTTAAAACAACATGTTTTAGAATGTAACAATATAAGGATAATCTTTATGTTGTTGAAATGTTTTAATACGACCACTCGTGACCAGTATATCGATATGAACTTGAGTAAAAATCCATTAAATTATGTTATCTTGTCATTACAAGTACGTTTTAACTGTATGTAAACAATCCATCGCCATCGATATGAACTTGAGTAAAAATCCATTACATTATGTTATCTTGTCATTACAAGTACGTTTTAACTGTATGTAAACAATCCATCGCCACTATCATTAAAAATTGTATCACATAGAAACTACATTGCATCATATATTTCTTTGAAAACACCGAACAACATCGCGAGAATCTGTCAAAAAGTCAAAAAGCTACATCCTGTTTACTTCCTAAGAAGATGATGACATTATGAAATAAGACAGAAATCATCCTGTATGTGAACGATAATGCTCCCGTCTTCACCAAACCAATGTATCTTTTCCGCAAGTTAGAAACGTCAAACTTTTTAATCGCGATGGCTGTGTCCCTTTTTAAACGCGAAAATACTTTTTGAAAACGTATTTTAATACACTGTACTTAAAGCAATTGAAAATTTTAATACACTGTACTTAAACCAATTGAAAATACTATAACACAATAAAAGTCGGCGTCATATACGAGGGCTGTTCGATATATTCTCGGAATTGTGCAATAAATCAGTCAATTTTAAATATTTCTTTTTAAAATTAGCAATGACATTTATATACCCGATGTCAAAACGCTGTTTAAATTTAAATTCTCATACTTTCTGAGTTTTTTTTATATTGGTTATCATTGTAATTCATGTGTCGCTAGGTGCCGTGCTCCATTTTTTACCGAAATAATCATTTATTTTTTAATTAAACGAAACCTTGTGGAATAGCAAAATACCAAGAACATGATGTAATAATGTCATAACGTGATGTCCGTCGTAGATATTTGATATTATATATTCGTTGTTGACAGAATGCGTTTTTTTCCGAAAAGGTTCTTTCTTTTTTCAATATTATTTTAAGAAAATGAGTTATAATTTGATTTTGCGTGCTGTGTCGTCAGTTAGAGCGCGGTTTATCGTTAAGTCGCTAAAATTTTATCACTACTGTCTTTGGCCTTCCCGCCTAACTTCTAACGCTCCTACTGATGATATAAATGCAAAATAAAATATATAATTATATATTTTTTTAAAGCTGTCGTCAATATCCGTTGCTATTTATATTTTTTGGTTTGTGTTGTTGTTGATATGTTGTTGGTGGTTGTGTTTAAGTTTACATGTTTGGTCCTAAAAAAACTCTATAAATCAATAGTATTTGCTTTCCTGTGGCAATTGCTATTTCACTAAGTATATCAAACAGAGTGCAATATATATGAACAGTGTTTAGGGTATCAAGATAAAGGTTAAGCATCTTTAAAATGAATGGACCTACATGTGCAAACAAATTAGATGTGTTATGAATAATACTAACAGTTCCTCTATGCGTTTAATGAACATTTATATTCATGTTTCGATAGATTTTGATTCAAGGTAAACAAGCATTTGATAGTATTGCGGGCAATACAGTAGTCCCCTACCGGTCCCTCAAAAAGTTCTTTAATTATCATAAGCTCCTGTTTTTTGCCATTTACAATCCTTTCTGTCAAATA
>Ga0224511_10005255_pt1 | contig 10090 bp, 3 predicted proteins | sample SF_May12_sed_USG_2_FD_169988 | JGI IMG/M metagenome (GOLD analysis project Ga0224511, IMG submission 169988) | Sediment microbial communities from San Francisco Bay, California, United States - SF_May12_sed_USGS_8_1 | ecosystem: Environmental > Aquatic > Marine > Sediment | place: USA... | reverse complement strand
TGGAATAACCCGGATAAAGGAATACCGTAATATCTATTTAAAGAAGGTATATCCCGATGGCAGAAACGCGAATTGTCTGTTTTCTTAGCAAAACAGTGAACATATGTGGGTTTAAACCGATATTTTTTATTTAAATCAACTATGATATGTATATGAAGAGATATTTCAGCATATTTGCATAATTCATGATTTTCTAGTAAAATCTGGAGGACAGGGGCTTTAATATCTATTGAATTGATTTTAGGCCTATTACACATGCCTGTTCATTTGTGTATTAATATTTGTACAATCAAGATGTTCATTCTATTCATATTAACACAAGGTAATGAAATGAGTAGTAAAGTCCCTTTGAACTCAAGGATTTCCTACTTTAAATTAGTTTAATTGATAATAAAAACAACAACATTTGCAGCAAATGAATGATTTGTGAACTTTTATGAAGAAAATGATTTTACAATGAATCACCGTGCCGCCTTTAACCTTTTGTGATAGTTTTATTTGTTTTAAACAAGACCCAACAATTTGACATCAACAGTATGAGTTACACTCGATGAAGACTAAAACATAATTTAAACACAAAGAAAAGTATAAATATAAAAATACGAATCCGAAGAAATATGGCGGATTATTGACCAAAACGCGTTAAAAGCAGGAAATAACATTTTTGGTAGTAACAAAATCGCGGTAAAGCCGGTCTTTTTGTGTATACATGTAACTTATACGATTAGGAACAATATTTTTGCCTCAAACTGTAATACCCTTGTTACACTAGAGCCCGTTCTTACCCGTTCGTACTACGTTCCCGAAATTTTATAAAACGAGTTTAGGTCGGGTTGAGACGGGCATATTTGGCCAAATGATGGCTAGAATATGATTGCAACTAGTTCACATACCGTTATTGACTCGACTAGTCCGTCCTCAGGCCGTCAGCAGACCGTTCAGAACGGGATAAAACGGCTATGTACAACGTTTTCAAACAGTCCTAGTCCGACTCCAGCCAGTTCAAGTCCGTTTCGTTAATAGTTCTATTTTGTTCCCATTACGTAAACTCTCGTCCATAACTCGACCACCTCATTTACAGACCGTATAACTCGTCCACAGTACATCCTCATTTCGTCCTCAGTACGTTCAGATCGTAACTGCGCGCACGTCCTGGTCCGACCTATAAAAAACTCGGCACGTTTCAGCTAGTCCTCATTCTAGTTTGACGCTTCAAACCAGTAAAAAATATCCAAGCATGCCCAAGCATGCCTCTATGGAAGAACAGAAGCAAAATGTAAAAAAGCAGCTCCTCCACCCACACAGACTGACACAGACTAAAGAACAGACTGTTGTCGCCCAACCCTTTTCTGAAAATGATGCCCCACTGCAAAACCCACCGTCTGACGACTCTAAGTCAGAGGGCCAGATGTCCGTTATCCATGTTACATATGTGACTATTATATGATCCTATGAGAGGACGGCCCGTATTTATACCCTCCTGATTTGATCGTACTGCAAACGGAACTGTCGTTGAAAGGACTGGATACAAACGCAACAACTCGTACTGAACACCAATAGAGCGTACATAGGACGTACTGCAAACGCTTAGGAATGTGTACAAACGTGTTAGGAACTATTTGTTTTTATTGTATCAGAATAACACTGAGTAAGGACGCACTTAGAATGTTATGCGATCGAGAAAGGTCGGTCTTCGGACGAGATGAACGAGTTAGAAACGGACAAGGTCGTTACGAGATCGTACTTCTAACAGCAACTCGATCACACTACGTCCCAGAACGTCCTTGGTACGATCGCAGTACGACAGTTACGTTCGCAATACGACTATCTCGTTTTCGGTACGATGGCACTACGTCTTATTTCAGGACGGGATGTCTTTTCAAATTTTTTGAGTCGGTTCAAAATTTTGAGAGGCCATCTCGACCAAACTCGTTCTAACTCGTTCATTAACGTTCGTTAACAGATCTCAATAGGTTGCTACTATGACCACTCCGTTTTCACGCCGTTCAAGCCCGTTCGGTTCGAACTTTTAGGTCGGACTGAGGACGAGTATAATTGTAACAGGGGTATAAGCAATAAAATCTGGCTTTAAGTAGAATTATTTGTACATTGAACTAGTTAAGCCTGACATGGTGCAATACATCAGACGTTTAAATCTAGGATAATTGTATTGTTATTTTTGTCACAAGAAATGGGTCACATATTAGTTTAATATGCAGTTTTGGTCAACAAGTTTCAAACTTGAAAAATGTAATCGGTTTTTGATTTGCAAATGATTTATGTTGATCACAGTTGCCTGTAAGTCTTTTCAAGATGTCTTTGTGGACATGTGCTTTGTGCTTCATGATGTTCGATTTTTTTATTATATTTTTACAACAAAATGATTCAGTTTTATTTGAACACGTTCTTCTGCTAAAATCAAACTTCTGCATGTATTCTTACATCATAACCTATATCAATTTTATTTGTGTTAGTAAACATGTACTACAATAATGTGTTATGCATCGCACTAAAGGTACATCGTGCATTGTTTGTTCACTACATTTGAAGATATATTTGAGCTAGGGGACATTGATCAGTAGTGCGACATGTTTATGAACAGCGATCCATTGATAAGCAACTTCAACAAACCCAATGCTGCTCTCATCCCTTGCAGATTATGTTTCATGAGGAATTTTATTTTTCTCAGATTATTTAGAATTAAATTGTCAATTGCAGATCTTAGACATATGCAGATGATCAATATATGTTTTACATGTAACACAGAGTTGTCTTGTTCTTTCAACAGATACGAAATATCATCATTCTAGTTTTCACCAGTTGCTTGTGGTGTTGTTTCGGCTGATAATGGATAGAAAGATAAACATATTTTGAGAAATGGTTGATAAAGACTAGACTATACTGGTCTTATCTGTGTACACTTGAGATATGGTTATATTTGTACTAAAGTGTCATACATTATAATATAATGCATGTTATGCATCACACAATTTGGCAATTTGTTTTCCAACTTTATTAAATATCTGTCTTTTCCTGAAGATATACTATTATTCAAGGCCATAGGATCCTCTTTTCAACTGCATGCCAAGCGCAAAGGTTTTAGTTGGCCACTTGATCATATAATGATTTTTGCAATATATTCCTTTTTGTTCAGGTCTTCAGGATTACGGATGTTTGTTGTTTAAATTTGGAAATCGAAATTCCACTCATTGGCTAAGAGGCGTCTCTCATAACCATTGATGAAGAGCTCCAATAAAACCGAGACTGGTATTTTCCCCATGTAGGCTATGCTTCCTGACGGCTTTTCATTTGTCTCCGTTTTCTCAGTTTTGACGTCGTTAAGCATATGAGACCTACTTCACGACGGCTAACCAGATGCTAATGTAGCTCACCAAGGCCAGTGTTTGACGTTAACGCGTTAATGCCGATGATTCTAGACGCAAATATTTATTGTGTATTAGTTATGTATACCATTTCCGTTTATTAAAACATGGAAATTTACACGCACAAGCTATACTCTATATTACCTTTATTACGATATGCATAAATAATGGCTTTATAATTGTCTGAATTTAATAACTAATGAAACCATTGTTAAGAAGACAGGTCTATTTATGATTTGATACCATTAAAAACTAACATTTGACTTATTAAACTCACAATATGTCGTGATAATCAAGTCCACCTAAATGTCAATAAATTCCAACTTTCTTTTTAAATGCCGTAATAGATTTTACAATTGCTACAGGCATGGTTGCCCTGCCTTACACGTTAGGACTGTTAGACCGAACAAGTTTAACTGTTGTCATACGTTCTAATTCAGCGTGCCCTATGGGTACGTAGAAGTAAATGAATTTTATAATACGTAGTTGTAGGCTATGCGTGAACAGTACATTTTAACTTATTGCCCAGCAGTAGGGACACTAGATCAGATATTTTGTCGTTTTTGACCGCGAACAATATTTTGTCTTTTTAATTTCAGCATATGCCATTGGTTACAACATTCCCAGTGTCTATTTCATGTAAAATAAAGTATTCGTCCGTATCAACTTATTTTTCGGCAGCGCAAAAGATTTAGATATATCTTTTTTAGTGCAACCAAATGAAATGTATGGAAACAAATGTAGAAGATCTGTTAAGAAACATGTATACATACATGCATGTACACTACAGTATATGTATATGTTCGAGGGGAAATAACTATGAACTGATTACAAGAAATGAAGGTTGCATATAATGTCTTCATATAGATCACATATGTTAATTTTTATCTTAACGACATATGGAAGTAAAAGTAGCTTGCCTCACAAAATTGTTACATAGGCTGACACTATGATGGCTAATATTCAAGGAGATATAAATAGTAGTGCTTGAATCAACATCTCACAATTCATATCTACACTTGAAAGATTGCATAATTATTTCAGGTTACATCCCAATCACATAAGAAGGGTAGAAGGTGATTGCTGCACAAACTTGTAATCTTGAATATAGGCGGACAAATTAACAGGACACATTCCTACATTAGCCATCGCATCTTTCTGAAAATGGCAAGCAATGTACTGTTACGTTTAGGAAGATAATATTTTCTTGTAATACTATTTATTGTGTATTAAAATTCTATAGATATTATGAGCTTAACAAATCGTCGGTAATACATGTGCTTGCCATTTCAAAAGTATTACCGGTATTATATTTTCATATGCAAATATGCTTCTATACATGTACTTTCATGTTCCTACATAGCCCACATCGAGTAGATTCCATGGTGTCAATAAATTGAGAGATGTTCAAAGAAAGAATGTTGTAAACAATGTAGACATGTCGAGTCGAAGGGCACTATGACAAAATGGCCCGTTTAAAAACAAACACACAGAACAACACAAGACACGCAGAACACCAAGCCGCAACATACATTCAGATACCCCCACCATTTGTGTTTTTGAATTTTATTTTTATTTAATATTTTTTTATTTATGATTTTTTATTTATAATTTCTCCAAGAAATGATGCGTGACGTCCGAGGTACGGTCGATGACTCTCATTGGGGGCTTAATCCAGTTTTAAAATTGATTAAATCTGACCATTTCTTAGCATTTTTTTTGGAGGAGAAAAAGAAAAAAATGCGCATTCACTCTCTTTATCTAGGTCACTAAGAAGCTGAACAGAACGATAATCAATGCGCCGAGTCCTCCCATCCCTCCGGTAATTAGATTATTACAAATGTTTACATATAAAAAGTATTTTTTTTTATGAAGAGATAAATGAAATAAGTATAGGAATCGTATACAGAAAAATCGCTATAAGCGCGCTTCTATCTGTTGAGCAGACGACAATGGATTTTACCGGCGTTACACGCTAGCAACAGTAATCATTATGTAGTACTATACGGTTAAAGAAGTATATACCGTACTTTATAATTAAATGTTTGATTTGCATACATCTATACTGCATGTATGTTGTGCTACAAAAATGTGTTAAGCTCATAATACTGTCGTCGTTTTAAAAGCCTATTAATATTTTAACAAATAGTTTTTTACCGTACAAACACTATATTCAATATATATTTAACTAGATAAGAAATAAAGAGATCAATTTAAATAATTAGTATGTATATATACTTTTCTTTGCTTTAGAGCGATCACTATGACAAAAAGTGTTACATTTAGTTGATGCGTCTTGTGCTTAACGTATTATTCATAATAGCTTATTTTATTAAAAACATTGATAAGAATTTCCTGGTAATTCAACAACAATCATACAAAAAAGTATGCCTTACATAAAATCATAGAGACAGACGCCATTTGCGGCCTACAACATATCTGCATATCTCTAATAGACGTGTCCTGTCACGTACACAGCTACCGTTCTTTGCACACTTTTGCCATCGCATTATTCACAAAATAAATCATTGCAAGGTAGAAGTTGTCTGAGTCGAGCAGGCAACCGTGGTAAAACAAAACAGAACGTTTAACACTGGTGTCCTAAATTGCGTATGTGAGGAAGAAAATATTGGTGCAATGCCCATCCATGTGTGATATTTAAATTCCGTTTGGCCAGATATGTCTTACTTATGCAAGGTGTTTTTAAGCAGTTTCATAGTTGTTTTCATTCATTACAGAGCAATTGACATCTTCATCATGTTCAAAGGCACTTATTATGTCTATGATAGAGTTATGCATATTGCTGGTGATACAAGTTACCAACATTTTTAATTGGTCACATATACCTTACCACTTTCCGAATCGTTAAAATGTCGCCAGCGTTTTACACTCAAGTTTACTGTCATGTAATGGTGTTTAGTTTGACCATTCAAGACTCTGGTGTTTACATTCAGTTGTGACGTTATCGTTTAAAATACACACATGATTGGGATTAGTTTATTATCTAGAGTAACGATGCATAAAATATTGTAGACTATGCTCTTTTGTCTCAGAAACAAGCATCGTTGTCAATTAAAAATATAAACTGAACAATTTATGTGTGTTTTATCTTTTAGAAAAGAAATCATAACCTTAAAGATGCATTTTGATGCCTTGAAATCGGTAACAAATGTTGCAGTATGTTGAGTTAAATTACATTTGTATATTTAGTAAATTAACATTGCAAACAGTATTATCAAGTAAAATTCCTTGCCATAGCCAAAAATCGAACCGGAATCTTTCGCACCTTGATCAGATGCGTCTAGACCACGAAGATTACTGATCGTATGCTATTGAAGTCAAGCTTTTTTAGTGCTTCAACGTACTGAAACATAAATAAACAAAGCCAAATTTGCGGGCCACACTTTTTCAACAAAGTCGTTTTTCTAGGAATTACTGCTTAACTATGGTTAAAAGGTAAGATGTAAACATCTGGCTAAAAGTTAAAGGCTTAGCATCTTTATGTTTATTCTGTGAAGTCAACACACAAGTGAGATAAAAACCAGCTTTCAATTTATTACACTCCAGTTTTACCTTGAAAACATGACACCAAAAAATTGAAATTATATAATATATATATAATATGAATAAGTGGCAATTTTGTTTTACAATAGGTTTTATTTCTTAGTAAAAATGTCTTTTTTTAATGTGTTCAAAAATCAAAATTCACATACATAAATCAAATAAATAACCGCTATTTGTTTTCAAAAATGCTGATGCCTTGATTTATGGGTAGATAATTAATTTCCGCTTCAAGATGAAGCATATAGCAATAAACACAGTGTGAGTTTCTGTCCGTATTATCTGAGTGATATTTGATTAAAATGCCCATTATCAGACCGTTTAACCCCATATCAATACCACCAGAACAAGGGGAACGATAGTAATTTGGTTGGGTTCTATGTACATGGCTGTTAAACCGTCACGCCATCTGATCTAAACTGGCATTATTCTATAAGACTGATAACTTGTATGTAACGATTTAAATGATGTTTATTCTTTAACATTACTTACGTATTTGCACGTGACATTGCGTCTCCACTTACCTTGATTACAATTTAATGGTGTGAGTGTATGTTCTCTATTGCTTATTTCAACTCAGGTATAACATATAATATTCAGCTCTTTATGTTGTCTCAAATAATGATTTCAGTCACCACATAACAAGGCTGCCCAAAGGACAGCTATATATGATCCACCATATCGTATTTTACTTGTCCTTCTCTTCTGCACAAGAAGCATAGTTATTCCAATGAAAAAGTGTGAAATATCTCGATAACCAAACAACTGAAAAGAGGCTTGGAAAACTTCATCAGTTAATTTTTAAGAAATTGACCTGTCGTTATGACTATAACATCAATAAAGTAGATTTAAAACGTCTACAGATCCTTTCCGTAAACTGAACATTTGAACTAACTTAAACGACAATCCTTTAATTATGAATCTGTTCCTGGGGAATTTCAAATACTGTTGTTCAAGTTAAAACAATTGCGATGCTGTGACCTTAAAATTAATGCACTCTCTTGCTCATTCTCTGTCATTAAGGTAAACCTTGAAAAGTGCTTATGTTCTTTTACTCAAACAACTTAAAAAATTAACCCATAACGTTTATTGTTCCTTATTTTAAAACAGAGGCTTGCGCGAGTTGCAATGTCCGGAATGTCGTGGGGAACACTTCGTTCCACGCAATGGATTTCCGACAAACTTCACTGTACAGCGTATGTTGGAGGACTCATCACTGACCGTCGTTCCGTCGTTTTTACGGGCGCTCCCTACACCGTCTGCACCACTTTTGTTAGAAGACAAAGGAGCAGGAGCAATATCAAGGTTTGCATTTCAAAATGTAGCGTCATAAACCCGTTCATTTTTTGCCGCGACCTCCCAAAATAAATATTTCAAACAATATTTTATATACAATAGGAGTCAACAATTTTCCAGTTTTTTTACCAGTTTTCGGGTTTACCTCGGTTTCACCCAGTTATCTTTCGGTGAAGAGACGGATCATGCCCACAAATACAAGCAAAACTATCATCTTACTAAGACTTATTGATATGATTAAATAAATAATGCACATCATGCATGTTTATACATTGTTAGCCTTTATAAAAGTGAATAAAACATAGACGTTTACTGCGGACACATTCTCTTTTGTCATTTTTCCGAAGGGATACATAACGCCGATCATTCATCTTAAAAACATAATATTTATACGATTATTCTAATTATTATGTCATATTCAACTGAGAGAAAGGGACAAACCTCAGGAACCATAGCCTGCATAAGAAATAGCAGGTTCGGTTTTATTGAAGCTGTTTATTAATAGTAATGAAATGTCAGACCAATAATGCCCCCTAGCGCATAAGCGAAACTATTTCTTCAAATGTTATCACTATCCCTGAAAACCAGAAATATATACAATGTAATATAACTACACAATAATGTAGTATAGGGCGACGCTTTACAGCCGCAACACAATAACTCAACACCAGCAATAGAGCATTACATATTATCATACATATGCTTGCAGATTGAGAGAAATTTAACTTATTATTTATTCATTTCAAATGATTATGTTTTTGTAAGTATATACGGCATCATTAGTTATGGAGGAGAATAATAAGCCGATTCACACGAAAAATGACGGAAAAGGCCAGAATTCGTGTTTTAAATGGAACTCAACAAAAACAATATTAAAATATTTATTGTTACATTAATTTACCGAGGTGACGTTTATTGACGTGTTTTTCAGCTCACCTGAGAACGATGTTTTCAAGGTGAGCTTCTTTCTGTCGTCTATCGTCCGTCCGTGCGTCCGTATGTCCGCTCGTGCCCCAACAATTCCTTTACACAACTTATTCTCTTATATCACTTGGCCATTTTTTAAAACTTTGCAGAGATGTTCCTTGCATGAAGCACTACTAAAGTTGTTCAAATAATAAAATTATACGAAGAAATCTTGTTGCCAGTGCATCTAAAATATTTTTCAATCTAAGAAAACCATTGGGACATCATTTAGTGGTTCTCTACATATTTTGTTAAAAAGGGGCCCTGCCAGGGGCTTATCGGTTTTATCGGGCGTCAGTGGTGTGGCATCTTTTATTACCACTGACGAACAGCTTCAATAAAACCAAGGCTGCTGTTTTCTCATTCAGGCCTTGTTTCCTGAGGGCTTCCCCTTCTTCAGTTTATTATAAAAGAGTAATATAGAGAAATCTATTAAAATCTTTGATAATTCGTATGCAACATCATATAGTGGTCCTATACAAAGATTGTTCAAATTATGCCCGTAGGGTCAAACGGGGCCCCGTCACCAGTTTTGAATAAAGATATATAGGACACTCTTCTTTTTAAAATACACAAGGCGTAGAGCATTGTCGCATTGATATTTGGTATGTTACATAATATTGTGGTGCTCTGGAAAAAAATGTAAAAAATGCCCCTTTAAAACGGGACCCACCAGGAGGCTTATCGATAAAAACTAAAAACATTTTTTGGTCAAAAACCAAAGATCTACAACTTTGATATTTACCCCATCTGCTTACTTTAAGAAGAAAATTGAACTTGATCATCAGCTGACCTAGACTTTGACATAGTGACCTACGTTCTTATTTGAAGACATACACTCTTAAAATTTGGGTTGTATGTATGTATGTATGTATGTATGTATG
>Ga0224511_10005254_pt1 | contig 10093 bp, 7 predicted proteins | sample SF_May12_sed_USG_2_FD_169988 | JGI IMG/M metagenome (GOLD analysis project Ga0224511, IMG submission 169988) | Sediment microbial communities from San Francisco Bay, California, United States - SF_May12_sed_USGS_8_1 | ecosystem: Environmental > Aquatic > Marine > Sediment | place: USA... | reverse complement strand
CCTTAAAGGTGACGGGCAAGCGGGATGACGGGTACCATTTGCTATCTTCTGTATTCGCCAAGGTGGACCTGGCCGACACTTTGATTATCACAGCCACGAATAGCGAAGAGGCGCGTGTGGCATGCTCCCACCCGGCCGTGCCTTGCGACCAAACCAATCTTGCCGCCCGCGCCGCCATGGCATTAAAGCATGCCTCAGGCGTGGAGAAAGGGGCGGACATCGAAATCATCAAAAGGATCCCTGTGGCCGCCGGCCTTGGGGGGGGGAGCTCCAACGCGGCGGCGGTTCTCCTGACGCTCAACAAAATGTGGGGCGCCGGTCTGTCGGCTAAGGAGCTGGCCGCCATCGCCCTGGGGCTGGGGGCGGATGTCCCCTTCTTCCTGGGGGGCGCCATGGCTCATGCGCAGGGGATCGGGGAGAGGATATCGCAGCTTTTCCCGAAGCGCTCCATTCCGCTGCTGTTGGTCAATCCCGGATTCGGAATAAGCGCGGCAGACGCCTATAAAGGCTCCACATTCGATTTTGCTCCGGAGCCGGGTATGGACGTGATCCTCGACGATATCGGGGGGGGCGATCCGCGACGTGTGGCCCTGCATATGTGTAACGACCTGGAGCCATGGGCGCTGAAAAAATATGAGAGCCTGGCAAGGCTGAAAACCGCTATGGAAAACACTGAGCCGAGGCCTTTGCGGGTGGTCATGTCTGGTAGCGGACCCACGTTGATGGCGCTCCACTCCTCCCGCGAAGCCATGGACAAGGCGGCCGGTCAGCTTTCCGGTGTCGCGCCGTTCGTATGCCAGTCGATGACGCTGATCTGAGTTTTCGCTTCTACAGGTTCTTTAAAAACGTGGAGGAGGATGTGAGAAAGTTCTCCACCATTTGCAGCTGTTCCTGGGCGCTGCTGAACTTCACGATCTCGGAGGCGGCCAGGGTCAGCCCGGTCCAATCTTTCGTCCGCCAGGCGCTAGGCGCAGGTGGCTCCGGCAGGCTGTCGGTGGCTATGGCTGGGTACCTGTTCACATAGAAATAGGGCTCGGTCAGGTGATTATCTCCCGGAATGAGGCCCATGCCCAGGGTGTACTCCTTGTCGGAGGTTTCTTCCATGGCGTACATCACATTTATATCCAGCAGGGGGGACCAGATATAGGTGGTGGAGCAATCACTGGTCGAGGAGCATATCCGCCGGAGAATGTATTCCGCGTTGGAGAAATATTTCCCCAGTTCCACCAGGTCTTCCTCTCCGCCGTCGTATGTGAATTCCCCGCCGCCCGCCAGTGGGTGATCCAGCAACCCTTCGAAGTCGATTTTTACAAGCTCCGGATCGAACCCGAATTTGGCGGTGGTCTTGCGGAGCCACCTGGACGCGTCTGGGAAGGTCGTCCCCTTGAGGTTGAACCTGTCGAGCACACCTATAAACTCGCTCCCAGGCTCCAGGGCATACAGCTCGAACCGGTCCAGATCCAGGGCCATCCGTACTATCCTGGCGCCGGAGGCGGCCCCGGATATGAAAGCGCGCCGTCCTCCACCCCAGGTCATCCCCATGTGGGACAAGTCCTCTGTCCTGGTCACATAAGCGGCTCCGAACGCGGCCACGATCTGGCTGGCGTAATGCGCCTGCAGCCTGGCTTCTGAAATCCTTTCCGGCGACACAGCCCCCAGCCGGGTCCATTCCTGGGGATTTCTTCGGTTCATGGTTTCATTTTCTCTATGGTTTTTTGCCAGTCAACAATGTATATTTCGTGCCGAACCCTGTCCAGGCCGCGCAAAGCGGCGACACCGATATTGCTCGTTGCGAAGGCAGGGCTGGTTTCCAGCGCCTTGTTTACGGTGTAGGAGACAAAAATCCTGTTTTCCACCGGAAACTTGTCCACTGGGATTTTGAGATCCAGAAAATCTTCCGTCATCACGCCCTCGATTCTTTTGGCTACGTTCACCGGTATGCCGAATCTGTCTTCGTTGCGGCTGACTGCGGTTTCTCCGAAATCCACTCCTATCCGCACCTGCACCTGGTGGCTTTCGCGGGCCTGGTTATTGTGCCGGGTCAGCTCGTCCAGGGTCTTGACGCACGCGGCGAGGGCGCCATGGCAGCCGCTGAATATGGCCATAAACCCGTCGCCCAGCCCCTTGCGGTAAACACACCCATTGGTTTTGGCGTGCCCATCGAAAATCCTCTCTAGCACGCTAAACAGGGTGTGGAAATGGAACCCTCCATATGTATTCACAAGCTTGGTGGAGCCGCATATGTCCACAAAAAGGGTTGCCTCCCTGTGCGTCTGTTCTATTTTTGGGGTGGTGATAGGTTTCGGCAGGCCCCATGCGTCTTTGGAGAGGGCGCCTTTTTTTATATCCAGGATCAGTTTTTGGTCGTCCTGGGCGAAGCTTTGCAGCGATGGGCCGGCGCGCTGGATGAATGTGGTGTAATCCTGGATGGCTTCCTCCGTGCGTCCCATGGCCAGATAAGCGCAAGCTCTGTTATGATAGGCCCCTATATCATATGGCGCCAGCCTGACGGCCTCATCAAAATCCTCCAGGGCTTGATGGGGATTATTTAATCCAAGCCACGCCATCCCCCTGTTAAGAAACGCCTGGGGCAAGGTGGGGTCTATCTTGATCGCAGCCGAAAAGCTCTCCCCGGCTTTGGCCAAATCGTCCAAGGCCAGGTGCGCCAGGCCACAGTTGTATTGGGCCTTGGCCATGGAGGGATCGTGACGCGCCGCCTCGGAGAAATCGGCCATCGCATCCTTATATTTGCCCAGGTCCAGGTTTTCGCCACCCCTGCTAAACAACGCTTCGGCGTTTGCTGGATTGATCTTGATGGCGGCGCTGAAGCATTCCAGGGCTTCTTCCCATCGCCCAAGGTCGGAGAGCACCTTTCCCATGGCGTTGTGGGCATGGCTTGCTTCAGGATCCATGCGGACCACCTCGCTGAAAATCTCTACCGCCTCATCGAATAATCCGAAGCGGTGGCACTCCTCTCCTTTGGAAAACAGCGATTGAATGTCGCTCTTGCCGTTATCCATAATTGATCCTTGTCAGCCGCGCCAAAATAAATAAGTATCGCCCCTTCGCCTTCATGGGAGCCGCAGTATGCCATAACCGAGGAGCTTGCCTGTGAAAAGCTTTACATACTCCCCCCTTTTTATCTGACAAAAACCGCTCTCCGGAGTGGCAAAACCGTCGACGCGTAGGGAACGCATTGTTTTTAGGTTAAATCGGGGTTAAAATTCCGTATTGTTTACGCTTGATACTTTACTTGTCCCGCGTTCACTGAATTATAAACATATTGAATTGGATTGTGTAAACTAATGGGGCCTCAAGGAGACTTGTTTGAAAGCTTTACCTTGAGAGAACTTCAAGACCATCTCGGCGCCGGTTTTGAGGTAATCCTCACCAATAACCGCGGTACCGTGGTGAGTGTGGATCGAAACCGATTCCCGGCCAGGGCAAGAGTGTCGCGGATTTTCAATTTCGCCGATAGCGAAACTATACGCCAACTGAGCCTGTTCATATCCGGCGGTGGACGGCTGCCGACGGTGGTGAAAAAGTTCATTCACGAAAAAGCCCCCGCCATGAACCCTCGCCGGGGGGCCGGAGCCCGACTGCGGACCAAAGGCGCGGTATATGATCTTGGGCCCATCGCCGCCAGGGTATGGCTCCGTTATTTTTCCGGCCTGCTTGAAACGAGAATCACCTGGGGAAAATATCCCACCCACCGGCCGAAGCGATCCAGGCGCCGATCTATCCGATACGGAACATATGACCGGGATCTGGATCTGGTCACCATCCATCCGGCCCTCGATTGCGCGCGGGTGCCCGTTGAGTTTGTTGAATACGTGGTGTACCACGAGATGCTTCATAAGATAAGCCCCCCCAGGGTGAGCGCGGATGGCGCGGTGAGGTTTCACACAAAAGAGTTTAAGGCCAAGGAGAGGCTTTTTAAGGGGTACGATACTCTGATGAAGTGGCAAAAGGAAAACATATGGAAATCGCTGGCGCCCGCGCCGGAGCGGAAAAAGGCCTGACCTAAGCAAAGCCATGCCAGACATTAGCACCAAGCCGGGAGAAATGAGTAAATCTGGGGCGCGCCGAAGACAAGATTTCACCATCGAGGCCCAGGTTCAGCAGACCAAGGTTCTGTTCGGGCGAAGCCTGGCCGGTGTTTTGGCCAATCTGGTGAACAGCGCTCTGGTGGCCGTGGTGATGTGGGGCGAGGTGGATTCGACCCCGATCCTGGGCTGGACGGCGGCGGTGTGGATCTCCACGGGTCTTAGATATTTACTGATTCTCAAATTTCACTCCTCCCAGATAACCCGAAACAACTTCCGCATGTGGCAAATGCGGATGATTATCATGCTTCTGATTATGGGCGTGGTGTGGGGTTCATCAGCGCTACTATTATTTCCGCTCAACTCACCTTTGCACCAGGTGTTTTTAGCGTTCGTGCTGGGGGGTATGATTGTCGGCGCGGTGGTGGTGGATTCTGCTGTGTTCGAGGCCTTTTTGGTGTACACGCTTTTCGCGGGAACCCCTATTGCCATTCGTTTCATGCTACAGATGGATACCCTTCACTTTAGCATGGGCATCATGTGCTTCGTGTACATGGGCGCCCTTACCGCTGTGGCCCGAAGTGTCTACCACACCACGGAAAGATCCATCAACATCGATTTTGAACGGAACGAAGAGAAGCTTAAAGTGGAGCGGCTCAACGAAAAGCTGCTCCTGGAGGTGGCCGAGCGTAACTTGGCCGAACAAAAACTTCGACAGGAGAGGGATATTTTCGTGGGTGGGCCTGTGGTCCTGTTCTTGTGGAGGGCCGAGGAAGGATGGCCGGTGGAATATGTTTCCCCCAACGTAGCCCAGTTCGGCTACACCCAGGAGGAGCTCTCTAACGGGAAGATGCTTTTCGCCCAGATGGTGAGCGTGAAGGACTTGAAAAGGGTGATGGATGAGGTGAAGACCCACGCCCGAATGAAGTCGGACTCTTTCTCCCAGGTGTACCGGATTGTATCCGCCGATGGCAAGGAGCGCTGGGTGGACGATTTCACCGTTACGGTGCGGGACGCAAACGGGAACATAACAAATTACCAGGGATACCTTACAGACACCACGGACCGCAAAAAGATGCAGGACAAGCTGCAGGAGAGCGAGGAGAGATACCGGCTACTGGTGGAGCTATCCCCCTACGCGGTAGTTGTCCATTCCGGCGGCAAGGTGGTGTACGCCAACGATATGGGGGTAAAGCTGATCGGAGGCCACAGCCTGGCCGAGTATGTGGGGGTAAATGTATTCGATTTTATCCATCCCGACTCCAAGAGCCTTGCCATGGAACGGTTGCGGGATGTATCCCAAGAGGGGAAAAGTCTCCCTATGGCAGAACTGAAATTCGTCAAGAAAAACGGCGAGGTTCTTGACGTGGAAGTGATCAGCGCTCCGTTCATATACCAGGGGATGACCACAGTCATGACCATGTTTAGCGACATAACCGAAAGAAAGAGGGCGGAGGATGAAAGGAAAAAGCTGATCGGAGAGCTGGGCCAGGCCGTGGATAAAGCGCAAAAGGAGCGCAATATCGCCGAGGAAGCCACCCGGCTAAAAGACCAGTTCGTGGGCATGGTCTCCCACGACCTGCGGTCGCCCTTCGGCTCCATAGTATCGGTCCTGAAAATGGTGGTCGCCGACAAAAAAAATCCCCTGGACGAGGGGCGCCGGGAAATTATGGGCTCTGTGATCGAAAGCGGCGAGCGGATGATGACGATGATCGACGATCTGTTAAACCTCACCCGTCTGCATACGGGCCAGCTTAGTGTCCGGTCCAGCTTTTTCGACATGCAGATTCTTTCGAAAACAGCCATCGAAAACAACCGCTTCATGGCGGAAAAGAAAAATATCGACATTGTCGACGAAATACCCCCCGATCAGCGGGTCTATGGCGATTCCTCCCTGCTGGCCCAGGTGGTCAACAACCTGGTCTCTAACGCAGTAAAATTCTGCGACAAGGGAGACCGGATAACCATCTCAATTCCAGAAGGCTCCAAGGCGGCCTTGTCCGTGAAGGACACCGGGGGCGGCGTGGAGCCGGAATTTATAAATGACCTGTTCAAACACGAGGTGAAAACCACCGGGGTGGGCGCCGCAGGCGAAATCGGTACCGGGCTGGGACTTCCTTTCAGCAACGATATCATGACCGCCAACGGAGGAACGCTGGAAGTGGCTTCCAACCCGGACGAGGGGGCAACCTTCACCATGCGCTTCCCCAGCCAGCAGCCGAGAGTATTGGTGGTGGACGACGACGTTATCACCCGAACTATCCTGGCGGATATGTTACGCCGATCGGAATGTGAATCCACTTTGGCTGAAAACGGCCAGGAGGGCCTGGAGATGTTTGAGAGGGAAGACTTCCACCTGGTGGTTATCGATCTATTAATGCCCGTATTCGACGGCTTCTCCTTCCTGGAAAGCGCGCGCCAGTCGAAGAGAAAAGGGAAAACCCCCATTATGGTTCTGACTTCCGACGATAAGCCGGAGACCCGCAACAAAGCCTTTCGGATGGGCGCGGACGACTTTATCCACAAATCCCTGGTAAAGACCGACTTTATTCCACGGGTGAACCGGCTTCTTTCCATCTGGCGAGGCTACTGAACACCGATGGCTGGAAAAAGGTCGGCGCCCGCGATAAGCCTGGCCAGTGGCGCCCTATTCAACATCTCAAAGGCTCTGAAACTGATCCGAAAGGAAATACCAAAGTACCAGGAGCCTGTGGTGACCACCTATGGTCGCCAAGCCCGCCGCCCCGCTTTTAAGGTCCTGATAAGCTGCATACTTTCGCTACGCACCCGCGATGAACAGACACGCCAGGCCTCGGCCAGGCTTTTCGCCGTGGCGGACACTCCAGAGGCCATAAGCGCCATGGAGGAAACTCGGATTGAGAAATTGATCTACCCCGTGGGATTCTACCGCACCAAGGCCGGGGTGATCAGAAACGCATGCCGGTTTATAGTCGATGACCATGGCGGCGATACACCAGACACGATAGAGGAACTGTTGGAGATAAAGGGAGTTGGCCGGAAAACCGCCAACCTGGTGGTGACCGAAGGCCACGGCAAGCCTGGGATCTGCGTCGATACCCACGTTCACCGCATCTGCAACATATGGGGTTACGTGGCCAACAAAACCCCAGACCAGACGGAGATGGCCCTAAGAGAGAAGCTGCCTGCCAGGCACTGGATAGAAATCAACAACCTGCTGGTGACCTTTGGTCAGAACGTCTGCAAGCCAGTGTCGCCCATCTGCTCCCGATGCCCCCTGGAGGACGCCTGCCCCAAAATTGGGGTAAAAAAAAGCAGGTGACCGCGACTTGACTTACGGGGTTAGCAATCCGATAACATCAGTGTGAGAAGCGGCTGAAACAGAAAGGAAACCATGGGCGAAGACTACTACGAAATCCTGGGCGTGGAGAGAAACGCCAGCGCGGCTGAGGTGAAAAAAGCCTACCGCAACAAGGCGAAGAAGTATCACCCCGACAAGAACCAGGGGGACAAGACCTCCGAGGATATGTTCAAGAAAGTCAGCGAGGCATACGCCGTGCTTTCCGACAAGGAGAAACGCGCCCAGTACGACAGGTTTGGCCACAACGCCTTCCGTCAGCGCTTCAGCCAGGACGACATATTCGGCGGTGCCAACTTCCAGGACATCTTCCGGGAGTTCGGCCTGGGCGACGAAATCTTCGGCTCCTTCTTCGGGAGGCATGGCTCCGCCAGGGGTGGGGCCGGGGGATTCAGCTTCCAGGACATCTTCCAGGGAGGCGGGGTCATGAAGGGGCAGGACTACTCTTTCGCCCTGACCATTCCTTTCATGGAGGCGGCGCAAGGCTCGCAACGAACGCTCTCCTTCACTGCCGAGGGAGGCGCCAGAACCGTGGATGTGAAAATCCCCCGCGGTATCGAGACCGGCAAAAAGCTGCGGGTCAAGGGGCAAGGAGGGGCTGGGCCCAGAGGGGCGCCCCCAGGTGACCTGTATATTGTAATCACCGTGGAAGATAGCACGATCTTTACTCGAAACGGAGCCGACCTGACTGTGGAAGCGCCAGTCAAATACTCCACTTTCATCCTGGGGGGAGAAGTCTCTGTCCAGACTCCTGATGGAGAGAGAACAATAAAGATAGAGCCAGGCGCGAACCCAGGGAAAAAAATCCGAATCAAGGGAGCGGGCATTTGGAAGCTGAATTCCAATGAAAAGGGAGATCTGTATGTAATTTTGCGAGTTACAATCCCGCAGAAGATTTCCACAGCCCAAAAGGAAGCGGCCGAAAACCTGCTCAAGCTTGAGATGTAACCACAATGGCACATCCAGCTTCTACAAATCCATACCCCGCCCGCCTTGTCGTCCCCTTTTTTTGACATTGGCGTATACCTAAGTTAAGCTGTAGGGATTAGAAGATTACAAGGGGTGTGGGAAAGTGGAAGAAAAATCCGACCTTATCCGGGATCTTACCCAGATGGTCACATCGGTGGCGGACACCAATAACCTGCTGAGCCTGATAGTCCTGGCCACCATGAAGGTGATGAACGCCAAGGCGGCCAGCCTGCTGCGGGTGGACAAGAAAAAAGACAAGCTGGTGTTCCACACCTGTATCGGGGAAAAAGGTCCGGAAATCAAGCAGCTCGAGATCTCCAAGGGGGAAGGGATAGTGGGCTGGGTGGCCGAACGGGGTGAGGCGATCCTGGTGCCCGATGTCAGCCAGGATCCTCGATGGTCGTCCAGGGTCGCCGATTCTGTGGGGCTCTCCACCAACTCCATAGCCTGCGCTCCCTTGCTGGTGAATGGAAAAGTTCTCGGCGTGCTGGAGGTTATAGACCACACAAACAACGCCCTCATGGATGAGGATGACTTGGCCCGCCTGAAATCTTTTTCCGACCTGGCCACCGGGCTTTTGGTGAAAGCCGGGGAGTATGAAGAGGTCGCCAAGGAAAACAGATTCCTCAAAGAGACTATGGGCTCTAAACACAAGATAATCGGCGAATCGGGGATCATCAAAAAAGCGATAGAAGATTGCGCCAAGGTGGCCAATTCCAAGGCCACGGTGCTGATCACCGGTGAGTCTGGTATCGGAAAGGAGCTTTTCGCCAGGCTGGTGCATAACCTGTCCCCCAGGTCGGCCAAGCCCCAGGTGGTGATAAATTGCGGCGCCTTGCCGGAGACTTTGTTGGAGCGGGAGCTTTTTGGTCACGAAAAAGGCGCTTTCACCGGGGCGGATTCCCGCAGGCCTGGGCTTTTCGAAGCGGCGGATGGCTCCACCATGTTCCTGGATGAGATCGGCGAAACATCACCTGCCATGCAAGTGAAGCTGTTAAGAGTGCTGCAGGAGGGGACTTTTTTCCGGCTTGGAGGGCAAACGCCCATCCATGTGGACGTGAGGGTAGTAGCCGCCACCAATAAAAGCCTGGAAAAAATGGTGGAGGAAAAATTGTTCCGGGAGGACCTTTTTTACCGGCTCAATGTCATCCGCATAGAACTTCCTCCATTGCGGGATCGGGGGGAGGACATCATCGTACTGGCTGAGAGTTTTTTAAAATCGTTCTCCCGAGAGCTGAACCACAAGATAAAGGGATTCACACCAGAAGCGCTCACAGCGATCGCAAACTACTCCTGGCCCGGCAACGTGCGCCAGCTGCAGAACACTATAGAGCGGGCCGTAATAATGACCGAGGCGGATCATATCCGCCTGGAGGATCTGCCGTCGGAGATCACGCAGTTCAAAAATAACACCATTCAGGTGGGGTCCACCCTCAAGGACGCGGTGGACAACTTCAAAAAAGAGTTCATCGTCAAGTCGTTGACGTTTAACAAGGGGAACAAGACCAGGACCGCCGAAATGCTGGACATCCAACGGACCTACTTAAGCCGACTCATCAAGGAGCTGGGGGTCGGCTAGCCCCCCCCTTCAGCCCCAGGAAATGATGGACGACTACCTGCTCTTCGCGGCCGGAGTGGCCATGGCGGCCATAATCGTGTTTTTTATGCGGGAGATGGCCCCTGCCGCCCCTATGTCATCACGGACGCTCTCAAGGCCACGCAGTGGAGATCACGGCGGGTT
>Ga0224511_10005253_pt1 | contig 10093 bp, 7 predicted proteins | sample SF_May12_sed_USG_2_FD_169988 | JGI IMG/M metagenome (GOLD analysis project Ga0224511, IMG submission 169988) | Sediment microbial communities from San Francisco Bay, California, United States - SF_May12_sed_USGS_8_1 | ecosystem: Environmental > Aquatic > Marine > Sediment | place: USA... | reverse complement strand
AGAGAATGTACCAAGAGAACTGACCACTTGCTTTAGAGAGGTTCTTGATGATGGTGGGACTATCCATGCAGAACCTTATGGCGAACCAGCCCCTAGCTCCTCATCTTGGACTGAGCAACACGAAGTTAGCGGCGGTGTCATTCTTCCATGCAATTACATTATCAGACATTTGCCATCAACATATCACCAGAATCTCAGTCGGTTGAGCATACTGCATTCAAAACGAAAATAGGAAGTGCCTCAAGACCAATGTCACATAAATAGGATAAACATGACTGTGTATTTTAGTTAAAATGTTTATCAGTCTTGTCTTGATATTTTTATTGCGTTTTTCATTTCAGATGTTCAGTATAAGACTTTGATATAAAATTGTTATTTTATCAAAATGTTGACATCACAGTGACTTTTTGATCTCATAAGCATGACATAATACCATACGCTGTTGTTATGTTTTTATTTGTATGTTTTGCTGTGGAGTACAGTGTATAAGTAATTGTCACAAAATTTTACAAGTTAGCTGTCATTTTGACAGTTAAAATAATGCTCTTGAGATGACCCACAACAAAGATGTGACATGTGACCCGAAACTCACGGAATTGACTCGTAACCACCGGACCTGGTGCATGTTGTTACGCTCAAAGTATTGCACGAGAACACAATGCTGCTGCATATGGTTAACATTCAAAACATTCCAGAGATATGTGTCTTTCAAAATATGTAATGGTTTGTTTCATTAGAACACTTATTACAACCGAGTCAGACGTTTTGTCGTTAGTGACCCGAAACTACCCGACAGTCTGTATTTTTAACGTTGGTTTGATAGCATTGTTACCATTATAAATACAACCCACCTGTGTCTGCCTGTGTCACTGCAGGTACGTGGTTCTGACCAGTAAGCACCATGAAGGCTTCACCAACTGGCCATCCAAGTATTCCTTCTCATGGAACTCCATGGATGTTGGACCTAACAGGGACCTTGTTGGTAGGCTTTTTGTTTTTTGCAATCAGAAAGTGCTCAGGGTAAGCTAATGTGACCGGCATTTGTCCATCGTCCGTCGTCGTGTATCGTCCGTCAAACTTCACAGGAAGGATCCCTGGGCGGTCCACTACCAAAGTTGTTCAAATTGTTTCAGTTGGTTGCATAAGTAGGTCACAGGGTAAAAACATAGGTTTTCAAAATGCAATTTTAACCTTCTTGTTTGAAACCAGAGCTTTCATATTTGGTATTTAGCATCATCTAGAGTTCCTCTACCAAAGTTGTTCAAATTATGCCGCTGTTGTCAAAATTGACCTCGCCCCAGGGGTCACAATTTTACATTGAATTTTACATGTATATAATTTGTATTTTAAAAGTCTAATTGAACAATAAAAGTAAATCTTACATAACTTAGGTTCACTAGGAAACAGAGAAGTCCAATGTATTAAGGCATATAGATATAATAGTGCACTCTTGTGTACTTCTTAGGCGAGTAATTATTGCCTGGTGATGTAGCAAATGGCCATCTCCAAGCTGTCTGCCACACTTGTTATTGATCAGTTCTGAATGTTCTTATACAACATTGTATAACAATGTTTCTATTTTTAGTGGAAAAACTAAATTGATTATTAACAAAAGCAACAATTTTAGATTGTGTTATGAAATGTACTTTTACCAAACAATGAATTTCTTAACAATGAATACTTTCTATATCTAAAGATAACTAATAAAACATACAGACTTGCAAATCATTAACAAACAATAAACTTATTAATGATAATGATTATTTATTATTATTATTATTATATATAGAACCAAACCTTTTATACATGGAAAATGGGAGAAACTACTTAAAAACATTGTATTTATGTACAAGGCCTCAGGTTTATAATTGAATGCTATCTTCTTTATCAAAATAATAAGACATTCACAAAAGAAATTTAAAACATTAATTGTAAAAAATCTAATCTAAAGGTATAAACGAATACATTTAATCATTTATATTTGCCTTTCTGGTTTACGCAAAAGAGGTCTAATTATTTCTGTAAAAAGACCAACATTCACTTGCCTGTATCACATTGTCTAAAAAGGTTGTTGCCTTGTTCTATATTTACTTGTTCTTAACTGAAACTGTATGAATGAAAGAACTGATTTATGATGTTTTCAGGCAATATGGCTGTAAATCTGTGTTTGTAAGATGAGTAGAATCCACTTTAGCTTGTGTCACTTGTCACTTCATTGATTTCATAACTTTTCTTTAAAGAATACTTAAGTTTATATAGTAAATTACGATATCTTTTAAATGGATCTTTTTCAGGTGACCTCGCTTACTCGATTCGGAAGAAGACCAACATCCATTTTGGTCTCTACCACTCGCTGTTTGAGTGGTTCCACCCCCTGTATCTCCAGGACAAGGCTGGCAAGTGGACCACCAATGACTTCGTCGCTGTAAGTAAATAAAAGCAGTTGCCTTTTGTCAGAGTAACTGTGTTACATATTTAGTGTCAACGTGTCATGGTAAATGGAAGAAACCAACATAGTTGTATTTATCTGAGAAAAAGTACTACGGAAGCATAGCTTATATGGGTGATAGCAGCCTCAGTTTTATTGAAGCTGTTCATTCAAACCAAAACAACACAATCCATGACCCTAGAAAACCTGAAAAAAAGTGTTTACTTATAACCGAGAATTTTGTTTTATCCCCCTTCGAAACTGACTAGAAGCCGGTAACAATGTTAACAGTCTACTATTATCACCCACTGTCTGCATGTACGTTTCAGAGCGAGACCATGCCTCCAGTGACAGAGATTGTCTGTGTTTCAGAGAGAGACGATGCCTCCTGTGATGGAGATTGTCTGTATTTCACAGAGAGACGATGTCTCCTGTGACGGAGATTGTCTGTGTTTCACAGAGAGACGATGCCTCTTGTGACAGAGATTGTCTGTGTTTCAGAGCAAGAATATGCCTCCTGTGATGGAGATTGTCTGTGTTTCAGAGCAAGACGATGCCTCCTGTGACGGTAATTGTCTGTGTTTCAGAGCAAGACGATGCCTCCTGTGATGGAGATTGTCTGTGTTTCAGAGCAAGGGTATGCCTCCTGTGACGTAGATTGTCTGTGTTTCAGAGCAAGACGATACCTCCTGGGACGGTGATTGTCTGTGTTTCAGATACACGATGCCTCCTGTGACGGAGATTGTCTGTGTTTCAGAGCAAGACGATGCCTCCTGTGACGGAGATTGTCTGTGTTTCAGAGCAAGACGATGCCTCCTGTGACGGAGATTGTCTGTGTTTCAGAGCGAGACGATGCCTCCTGTGACGGAGATTGTCTGTGTTTTAGAGCAAGACGATGCCTCCTGTGATGGAGATTGTCTGTGTTTCAGAGCAAGACGATGCCGCCTGTGACGGAGATTGTCTGTGTTTCAGAGCGAGACGATGCCTCCTGTGACGGTATTTGTCTGTGTTTCAGAGCGAGACAATGCCTCCTGTGACAGTAATTGTCTGTGTTTCAGAGCAAGACAATGCCTCCTGTGACGGTAATTGTCTGTGTTTCAGAGCAAGACGATGCCTCCTGTGACGGTGATTGTCTGTGTTTCAGATACACGATGCCTCCTGTGACGGAGATGGTCTGTGTTTCACAGAGAGACGATGCCTCTTGTGACAGAGATTGTCTGTGTTTCAGAGCAAGACGATGCCTCCTGTGATGGAGATTGTCTGTGTTTCAGAGCAAGGGTATGCCTCCTGTGACGGAGATTGTCTGTGTTTCAGAGCAAGATGATGCCTCCTGTGACGATGATTGTCTGTGTTTCAGATACACCATGCCTCCTGTGACGGAGATGGTCTGTGTTTCAGAGCGAGACAGTGCCTCCTGTGATGGAGATGGTCTGTGTTTCAGAGCGGGACGATGCCTTCTGTGACGGAGATTGTCTGTGTTTCAGAGTAAGACGATGCCAGAGCTGTATGAGCTGGTGAACACGTACCGGCCGGACGTGATCTGGTCTGACGGGGATTGGGAAGCCCCGGACACCTTCTGGAACTCTACAAACTTTATCGCCTGGCTTTACAACGACAGGTGAGGCAGGCCGCAGGGAATACCTTATAGATCTGTCTTTACATCTTGTAAAAATGTATGTAAATGATATTCATTCCTAAGACTCATAGTTTAGTTTTTAAGCTCACATGAGCACAAAGTGCTCAGGGTGAGCTGTTGTGACCGGCCTTTGTCCGTCGTCGCCCGGCGTCCGGCGTGCGTAAACTTTTTTACTTCAACATCTTCTCCTCTAAAACCACTCATTGGATTTTGACCAAACTTCACAGGAATGTTCCCTGCCAAAGTTGTTTAAATGGTTCTGATTGGTTGCATAAGTAGGTCACAGGGTCAAAAAATAGTTTTTCAAAATGAAATTTTCAAAAATCTTCTTGTCTGAAACTACAAGGCCTAGAGCTTTTATATTTGATATATAGCATCACCTAGAGGTCCTCTACCAAAGTTGTTTAAATAATGCCCCTGGGGTCAAAATTGACTCCGCCCAGGGGGTCACAATTTTACATTAAATTATATAAGGAAATGTTCAAACGACATCTTCTCTTGAACCGCCTATGGTAATTTGACCAAACTCAACAGGAATGGTCCCTGGGTGGTCCCCTACCAAAATTGTGCAAATGGTTATGGTTGGTTGCATAAGTAAGTCACGGAGTCAAAAAGTAGGTTTTCAAAATGCAATTAAAAAAAAATTCTTGTCTGAAACTACAAGGCCCAGCGCCTTCATATTTGGTATATAGCATCATCTAGAGGTCCTCTACTGAAGTTGTTCAAATTATGCCCCTGGGGTCAAAATTGATCCTGCCCCGGGGGTCACAATTTTACATTGAATTATATAGGAAAATCTTCAAACAACTTCTTTTCTTGAACTGCTAATGGGAATGTAATCCCTGGGTGGTCCCCTACCAAAATTATTCAAATGGTTCTGATTGGTTGCATATGTAGGTCACGGGGTCAAAAATAGGTCTTAAAATTGCAATTTTTAAAAATCTTGTCTGAAACTACAAGGCCCAGATCTTTCAAAATTGGTATATAGCATCATCTAGAAGTTCTCTACCAATATTTGGTTATAATAATAATTGCTTCACCTTGACCCTTGACCTTTTCTTCAGGTGAGCGACCTAGGGCCCTTTGGGCCCTCTTGTTTTGTTGTTCTGTGTGTAGGTTTTTGTATGTTTAAGAAAGGAGTAGTATTAGATGAAAAACAAATATGTATAATTATGCTTAAAGGTTAGGTTTTTGTTGATAAATGTTATTATTTATTTTGAATACTTTAATAAGTTAATGATATGTCTCCTACTCTTCTCTGATTTAATTTCTTCGCTCTACTTAAACAAAATAAGGTTTGGGGCCCAGTATATTCTGATTAGTTGTGTGGGGTTATTGAACTAAACTTTTTTAGGCTAATGAAAGTTGTACTTAAAACATTTTTTACATCTTTTTATCTTCAGTCATCCTTCTCCATGGCATCTACATGTATAGTTACCAATTGTTGCTTGAGCTTTGATACACACGTCTGATTTACGTGTGATATAAATGTACATTGTTTGGTTGTTGTTAGCCCCGTCAAGGATAGTGTGGTGACCAATGACCGCTGGGGCCAGGGGGTCATGTGCCATCATGGCGGCTTCCTCACCTGCCAGGATAGATTCAACCCAGGTAATCGCAACTGCTCAACAGTTTTGTTACCTTTCCCCAGACAATACAGTGCTTTATACCCCCACCCCACACTCAGTACAGTTTCCCCCGCATTACAGTCCTACACCGTATTTCCGTTCTACACTGATCTTATCCCTTCCTCTTGCAGAACACAGTTCTTTATACAATGTACTCACAAACATCCCATTTATTATAAATAGATTATACCCTAACATTTTCTATTTACTCAACAACATAAAATGATATGTTATCCCAACATGAAAGTGTTTTCCCAGTAATGACACGGCCAGTGTATGGTATATACTGACTCTGGGCACACTCCTGTATAAAACTTTGCACAGCTAAAAAAACCTTCACTCCACATGTTTGACATGCACATATTCACTGATGTTTTTTACCTTCAATGCCAACAGCAGGGATGTAAACTTAGTTTTCATAGATGTTTTGGGTTGTGTTTGACAGTTTCGTATGAAAACTTTCTTATAAATTCAAGATATATTATACAGTGTAACTTGCTTGAAGTACACTTTTTATATGCATAATTGTAAATGCTATTTATAACTAATTACCATTATGTTGTGACAGGTGTTCTACAGAAGCGCAAGTGGGAGAACGCCATGACGATAGACAAGCAATCGTGGGGGTTCCGGCGAGATGCCACCCTCGCAGATATGCTCACCATGGAACAACTCATCTCAACTCTAGCCTCCACTGTCAGGTTAGCAGACGCAGCATTTATTGTTTTTTCAAAGACAGGTTATGTTATGGCATGAGTCACCATTTGGATAGTGAATAATATATGTTGAAGCATTTCTAGCCAGACGCTACTATTCTCATATGTTGATTACCGGTATAGTAAAACTGCTATCCATACAAACACCTTTTTGTCGTCACGGACTGCTGACCATTAAGTGTTTGTCTTTAGATGTGTATATCAAGGGCTTGGTGCAAAACTATTGTAACTTCTTATATGAAATGAGGTAGTTACAATAGTTTTGCACCAAGCCCTGAAACTTCTTTTATGACAGAAAGTGGCCTTTATGTTCCGTGTTTGTAAAGAAGTTTTTTTTATCTTATGTATTATGAATGCCCTTTAAATATTTTTTGTTTTACCTAAACTGTGGGTGTAACCTTGTCTGTTGGACAAAATCCATTGGTATGGTTACCAGTTGTTTCAAACTGCATTCAATAAACAAGAATTCAATATTTAAGACACACAAGTTACAATTGTTTTTATCTTTCCTCAGCTGTGGAGGTAACCTTCTCGTTAATATCGGACCCACGAAAGACGGGCGGATCATTCCACTGTTTGAGGAGCGACTTCGCGGCCTGGGCGCATGGCTGGATGTAAATGGGGACGCCATCTACGCCACAAAGCCCTGGACCCACCAGAATGACACCATCACGACCCATGTGTGGTAAGCCAACATTCTTACCAATGTGATAGTGATTGTTATGTGTTGGCTTTATAACAACAACATTTCAAATCTTTGACTACATACATAATAATTATGGCACTTTGAAGTCTTTGTATTTAATCAGGAATTTTGTTTTTATGAACCATTTATAATTTTAATGGATAAAATGTGTACTTATATTTTTTTTCTAATTCTTCTTCGCAGTATTTGTCCAGAAACATTTTCTTTCAAGAGAAAAAATATTGATGTATACAAAAAAAAATATTTGCAAGCCCTCAACTGGTTTGCCTTAATGTCATGTTGGTTTTTTGTACTTCTGTCATTTGCTCACGCCACACCATATATCACCAGGTTTACATCCAAGAAGACGCCGTCTGGTGGCCTGGATGTGTTTGCCATTCTGCTGTCCTGGCCCGACCCCGGGTCATTCCGTCTAGGCGCACCAAACCCCTCCACCTCGACCACAGTGTCACTGCTAGGTGTGTGCAAAACTTGATGTGTTTACCTTAAATTAAGCATGAATAAATGTATTATAATGTATTATCAATTGGTAGAGACCCTTGATTTTAAGAATTTACATTTGTGAAAATGAACACATTTTTGCTCTTTAAAAGGTTAAACAGCTAAATTAAAAAAATCTTCATTGTTGAGGTTTTGTGTTTGTTGCTACAGGTTACCCAGGCAACCTGAAGTGGTCTGGTGGCGGCCCGATTGGAGGCATCGTTGTTGAGATTCCGGCCATCCCGTTCAACCGTATGCCGTGTGAGCACGCCTGGTGCTCCGACTGTCTGGGCTGCAATAATCGACCAAGTATCCACGCTAGATCACTGGTGCCTGGAACTCTGCCTTCAATCACATTATACTCACTTCTCAATGATTTCTCACATATCAAGTATATGTAATGTCATCACACGTGGGTGCTATGTCTGACAGCCCTTCAGTCTTCAGGGAGTCCGGGACTACCAACCCTGAACTGAACGGGCCAGATATATATTTCATATACATTATAAACAGCACAACAGCTACAAAGATGTATAGACACAGCTTGTACAAAGCTTACTCTGTCAGTCTTATTTATCTGAATTATATTATCTTACGTTCAAATACATTCCACGATGACATACTGGCCTTTAGTCCTTTTTATAGTACAATATATATCTGGGACCTAAGGAACAATATTTACTGTTAAATCAAATGAAGTCCAAAAAGAAATCCACTTTCTGTATAATTGTAATGCACAAATGAGAAATGGAAGAAAAAAGTGTGTTTGAAATAGTATTCGTTGCCTAAGCTTTGCTTTAATTTAATCAACAGTCGTGTTATTTAAATGATTAGTATTGCTGTGCATAGTTACCTTACTTTTGCCTGATTAAATACACTTCGATATATTGAAACACCAAAAACCATGTTTGAAGATTTTAGTCCTGTTCTTGGTAACGATGAGTTTGTGTTATGTGACTAACATTGACATTTTGAGTATATTAGGATGATTCAAATGCAAGGATGACACCATGGAATCACTTTATTTAATACAATGTATTGCCATTTATACAATGACCAATAAAAAAGTAATTGACTGTATAAAAGCACTCACTAAACATTTTTCACTAAACTTGTTTCATATTAAATGTTCGTTTATGTCTTGGCCATAATTATTCTCATAGTGCCTTAAAGTTTTACCCTGTCGTCTTTGTCTGCAACATATTTTTTTCAACATCTCTTCAGTTTATTATTGCTATTTTTTGCATTGTTTTCCATGTTTAACATTAGCATTTAACAAGTATTTTGTTTTGTATTAAGCAAGTTTCTATTTGCATTGGAATAAGAATAACCTTTTGACAGTATGATTGACGCTCATTTTGTCACAGAAATTTGTCAATCAGCGAACACCCCAGGTGTCATTATATTAAACTGACAATATTTACTGTTAAGTTATACCATGAGATTGTGCAATATCTTTGTCAGTGAATTATGCTCATGCATATCAGATATAGATATATACATCAGAATTTAGTTAGTGGCTGACTTTCTATATACAATGTAGAATATTACTACTGATCTACTATTTTTTATTTAGAAGCTTTTATTGTTGGTACATGTAGGCAGTGTTTCGATTGTTATACTTTTTTTGCTTTGTATAAAGATAATGATTTTATATTAATAATATAATTGTGTGGTTTTCATTTTTAGAAAGTGCTTTTTTCGATATTTAATTGATTCCATGTTTATAACACTGGTATTATTAAACATATTCAATGACACACTAATGAGATTTTACAAGTGTAATGCTTATTTGTATATGATAAAGGTTTCAATTTCACGTCCTTACATTTTGCTTACCAATGGTGATATGTAACATTCCTTATAAAATATGCAAATATATACTGCTTAGAAAAGAAAATGTTTTGTTTAAACTATTCCTTTTATATACCTTGTGGTTTTAGATGATTCATAAAGTGATGTGTTATGTCCCTTGCAGCCTGTTGTTTTACACACCTGGTGGAAACTATATAGAGGCTCTGTGACAAGATCTTGATGAAATTTTCTGCTGCGAGAGTCTACATAGGGGGAGTCTAGCAATGTTACATCAGTCAGAGCTTGCAAAGAATATGTGTGTGGTCAGTGCCAAATAAACTTGGGAAACAATCTTTTAAATTATAAACAAAGTACCTTAGGCATTCGTCAACTTGTAATTTCTTAGCATGGAATCAATGCCAGACATACTCGCATTTGCAATGCAAATATTGTCAAAGACTAAATGCTACACAAGATTACATTTATATCAATTTTATTGAAAAAATACACAATATTTTAGCCAAAAAGAAGACTTGGTTTCAATATTTTCTCCAATCGTCTTCACTTTCCGACAGCAGGGTTTCCCTACAACAAAGTTAAAAAACAGTATAAATTTATACATCACATATAAATCACCATGTACAATTATAATAATTATAAACGATAAAGAGATGCTACAGTTCATGTATAATATGTTACTAAAAA
>Ga0224511_10005252_pt1 | contig 10093 bp, 3 predicted proteins | sample SF_May12_sed_USG_2_FD_169988 | JGI IMG/M metagenome (GOLD analysis project Ga0224511, IMG submission 169988) | Sediment microbial communities from San Francisco Bay, California, United States - SF_May12_sed_USGS_8_1 | ecosystem: Environmental > Aquatic > Marine > Sediment | place: USA... | reverse complement strand
ACAGGGGAACTAACTCATGGTAGACCTTTTAAATTATTTTTCGAGTGATCTCCCTTGACCTATTATCATTTATTTATAAATTGTAATATGTACAATCTATTTTATCAATCTTAGATAGTAAATATGTCTTAGTTCATTAAATATGTACCTTTTAATCTACCTGCTTGTTTTTCATCTTTTATACCATTATTGTTTCTTTTAATATTGTATTTGTTAATTTAACATATAATTTATTTTAAATTTATGTTTGTAATGTCTTATATTATGTCATTTATATGCTGTACGTCGGTCAAAAGCTATACATAGCTTATGTTAAAATGTTGTTTCCTATATACCGACAATAAAGAAATATTTGACTTGACTTGACTTGACTTGACAAACGGACTCACCAGAAAGTTTTGTATTTCGTCCCTGAAACAGTTCATTTTGCGAGATTATTGCTTCTTCAATAACAATATGTTTATTTAGAAGTATATGATCAAGCAAATAAAACGGGTTGCCTTTACGATATGAAGGAATTAGAATTGTAGGATTATTAAAAAGCCTGACTACTAGATTCTTATCGACAATGTTTTTTGTGAATAAGTCTACAAAGGATTTGATCTCAAATGCTTTATGGTTTAGAACACCTATGTCGTCATCAATACGCTCTTTTGAAAATACCTGAGAAGTGTTGTTGCTAAACGACTAAACACTCTTTTTGACCGTTGCTCTCCACTCAAATCCTCGCGGATGAGAAGTTTGATGAACTTCTCAGACAAGTCAGTGTACATTCTTTCTGGGATCAATACTTGCAGATCACTTATGCCAGTTTCGTTTATTGTTATGCGTTTCATAAGAAAGTCTCGCTGACAAAGTTTAATGCACTCCCGTGGTTTGTACTTGCCTAACACAACACCCGCCATTTCGCTTATGACATTGTGAGAGAGCGTATATTCTCCTGAATCATTTCTATATAACAATAGAAATTTGGTGTATGCATTCAGAGAAAACCTCACAGTTTCAACAAACTCATGGTTGATAGTGAGTCCGAAGCAATCGGCTATGTTTTGAATATGTGCTGACACGTTCTGTGGATTTTGCAGATCCGTTTCTTTGATAGTATGATTTTTTTTCGACCCATACTGCTACTAATGCAATGAACTTGTAAAACTGATCGGATTCTTTTGGTTTGTACAACTGCTCAAAATAGGCATTGAAGTGGAACTCAGGACTTTTAAAGAAATCTGAACCATGGCTGATTAATGTTTTAGTAGCAAAGAGCACTGCGCATTCAGGAAATCCGAACACACACTCTTCTCTTTCACGCGAACTAAAGTTAACGTAGCTGAACACGTTCGTTCGGAAAAAAATCGAATCTCTCCAAATCACTGCATTTTTTTCTTGAATCTAGTTTAAAGTGTCGTGTTTTACATTTTCACATTTTTTTAAACATGTGTATAACGCCATTTTATGTAGCACGCGCATTTTAGCGCATTGTTAAAAAATACGGTTTTAGAGTAGAATAATGATTAAAAATCATTATCTTTTGCAATAAATCGATTATTTACAACTAAGTTCTATTTTTCTACTTAATAATGTAGTATTTGGTGCTTAATTTTAATAGCGCTGCTGATAAAACCTATTTTCGGTCTAATAACGCATGAATAAATTTTGTTGACCGATACATATTCACAATGTCGCAGTGCTCTAATTAATCCCGGACCTATATTTTTTATAATATTTTTTCATTTCTTGGACATTTCCCGTCAATTTGATATAAAAACAGGCATGTTTCTGGGGAGCAATATTGTATAGTTCTACTAACAAATTAAAATTGCTGTAAAATAAATAACGCAACGACGACGTAAAAAATCAATTTCAGCGCTAACACCAAAAACATGTAGTTGATAAATAGATTGTGTTATTTCAATAGCAAAGCCACAAAATGATTTAAAGGCTTTTAAATCTTGATATACAAATAACCGTTTACGGAATAAATAATATTTATTCAGTCTTAAAGTGTCAGTGTCATTATTATAAGTAATGGAACTGCTAACTTATAACATTTTGTTTTAACGTAGCTGAACACGTTCGCTCGGGAAAAATCTCTCCAAATCACTTCATTTTTTTCTTAAATCTAGCTTAAAGTGTCGTGTTTTACACGTGTTTTTACTTTTTCCAAAAAAAACAAATATTTTAAATATTTTTGTTTCAGTTGGTTTTGTAAAATTATTATTATTTTAAGAGCGCTAGTGAAAATCAGCAATTTCCTGGGTCTTAACTTACAATCGCATTTCGATGACCGGTATATATTCAGATGACAGAAGTACTTTAATTAGGCACGCAACTATAGTTTTTTATTGCTTATTTTCATTCCTGTTATAGTTCTTGTCATTTTGATATCAAAAGAGGTATATGTTGTTGGTAAGCAAATGTGTCTAATTTAACTTTAAATAAACGTGCGCGTACTTCTAACATTGCTTCAGTAGTTTGTTTTTATTTTCATTCTAGTTGATGTAAAAGCGCCATATTGTCATGACATAATTTAATGAGTTTGTAGAAAAGGTTTGATAAAAAAAATCATACAAACCACATTTAAACATAGATCATATAGTATTTTTGTCACAACAAAAACGATTTGAACGCTACATTTAATTTGTAAACCTTTGTTTTTCAAAGCAGTCATTGTACATGTAAAAGTTAATAATCAGCATTGCATCATAATAGAATAGTATGTGAAGGCATACCAAATAAACCGTGTTGCGAGCCACTACTTAAAAAATATGTGGGGTAGGGATTTAATTAGTCTCATTTTTGTATCATGGCAATTCGTCTTTTAGGCTTGAAATTAGAGAACAAAATCAGAAAGTCCCCAAAACATGCAGTTGCTGTCATTTTCTAAGTAGGGTCAAGTTACGTGAATCTGACGTATTTTTGGGGCCTAACAAAATATTATTAGCCTAACACTGTACCGGACACCAACCTGTATAACTTTGTTAACAACGAACTTATGCTGTCTGCAATTAGTGAATTGACTTATTAGTGATTTGTAAATCGATGTTAAAAAGATTGGCAAGTGACGTTTCTAATGTGGTAGCACGCGATCAAAACAAAGCAAACATACTTTAGGTGGCAGCCAAACAATTCGTCGGTGGGAAACTTCAGAGTAATTGACGTAACCGCGTGCACCAGAACGGTTTTTTATGGCGCAATGCAATTAATCTGAAATACAATGCCAGAACCTCCCAAACAAGTCTCTAAGAAATGAATATTTTGTCAAATACATGTGAATATCATTAAATGTAGTGCAATGTCGTTTGGTAGTACACTTGTCATTATTTTGATATCTCAACAGATACGCATGTAAATCTTCAGATGTAAATAAAATACATATAATTTATGTTTTAGTTAAATCCGTTGGTCACAAAAAAAAGAAATCTCTGGAATTAAACCCACGCCAATGACTTTTTTAGCGTTAAATGTGATATACAAATGGTTTAGATAAAGACGTTAATGTCAATAAATTTCCTAGTGTTTTATTTAGTATATATAGCACTAAAAAGCCTTTAACGCGTGTACACTCGATTATAAAACTTGACCGACACTTTAAGTGTCCATTTCCTTAAGTGATGTATTAAAACATCTTACGTTTTATAATGAAAAGATGTCCAAGATAGTAATTTATAAATACGCCTCCTGGGTTAGGCTCTATAGCTAGTATAGAGATATTGAACAAGAAAAATGGTCTTTAATAAAAGCACCAAAATAAAAGCTGCACATGCTTCTTACAAAATCCTTAATTGTTATAACCACTTAACGTGTTAAGCGCTAGATCACATTACCTTAATTGCGCTACAGGTTAAATTTATTTTCAGAACAATCATCAGACTCAATATATTGTCTTATATTTCACGATTTTCTGGAAAGCTATAAAACTGAACACTATCTTAAATCTTTGATGCGCAAATGACTCCTGACGTCGCACAATATTACTCCGCACCAGAACTCGTACATATATTTACATATCCAACCAATAACCTATAATTATATTACACGATTTCTGGAAAGCTATAAAACTGAACACTATCTTAGATCTTTGATGCACAAATGACGTACGTTGGTCAATTTTAAGAAATAATAACGTAGAAAACGGTTTATTAGTATCTTTTAAATGTCGTCCCGTACTACGTCATAGTTTTATTTTTCAGGTGCTTTTTAATAGCGGTATCTAAACATTTGTTGTAAAATATCTTATTAATAAAACAAAAACATGTAGGTTGGATGTACGAGCGTATATGCATACCTCGTATTTCACCGTTTCCGACAATTACTTTAATTGACATTATACAAATTATATCACTTAATGTTTCACATTTATCGTTACGAGAAGTTTACATGTCGATGCCTACATAGAACACATTATTGTTATTTTCAGACATAAAAAGTCATTCACAGGTACCATTAAAATGAATAACCTTCAACAGAAATACACTTGATGTCTAGGATAATAAACAAGGAAATAAAAACACCTTTAACACAATTCGTATACTATTGGTTAGACGGTTATGTGACAGTTATGTGACAAACACTATTTTATATGCTTAGAGTCCACTGGGTATCCTTATATAATCATGTATTTATTTAAAAAGATTGGTAGTAACCGGTTTGTGAGATTGACACCAGAGCTAGGATAAAATGAAATAGGAATTTAATTAAATGGGCTTTACTGCATTTAAACATCGTTCATTTCACGCCGAATACCGACTATGTCATAATTAATTGATACATCTCAAATGAAATGCTATTAAAATATAATTTTATCGCATGATTGAACGGTGTATGTGTTAGTCATGCACCACAAACGGAACACATGTTAGTACCCTCAACACAAAGAGGTCCCAGCTCGCAAGGGGGTGAACTTGGATTCGTATACCATGGTGGCGTTATCTTGGTAGTCTTTATTTGCCACAAGGCGTATTTATGACAGTATAAAATTAACTGAAACAATTTTCTATGCCATCAGGAAGACAGAATATGATTTTTACAAAAATACACAAACATAAGAAAGCCAACGAACCATTATCAAAACAATAAGCATTAGAATGTTAAACAATATATTATATAGGCCCAGTTTATATTTATATATTATTTATTATACAATTATATTATTTACCGATGATTTCACTATACATTTACATTAAATATATAGCTATAATTGGCAGTTTCTCATATTTACGGGAGTAGGACTCACTGCAAGTATGGTTAAAAACTATGATGTAAACAAAAACGGTCAAACATACAGGTATCTTTAATGTCTGATATATGTGACTTTAGAGAATTCTAATGTAGACCATTAACGACAAGCTTGTGAAAATATAATTGGGGCCTTGTTTGTTTAACATTGCAACGTTTTTGTGTTTGCCAATTGCATAGTATTAAAGCCAGGAAAATGGAAAAAACTAAAAGCACGAATAATCGTAATGGCAACACTACAAAAAATACATGAACCGATCTAATTTTGTCAATAATGAAATGTACTGTAACTTAGTAATGTACCTTTACGTCAATTTTGTCTTATTTCCCTTTTCTCAGTTTAATTATGTCAAACGCTGCGCTGCTATACTCACATACGTTTCTTAGTTAACGATTTTGTAATACATGTTCTTTGCTTTTCGATTAAATATTACTGTTTAAATATTGACATCGAATAGACATTTCAAGTGTTCAGAATAATAACACAAGGCATGCGAAGATAAAACACAAAATGCATTATTCTTTAAAACAGCAAATATGCGATCTGCGTGATGAAATTATTTGAGTTAAGATTGGGTAATCATAAAAACAATGTTTTGCAGTTGGTAGAAACAAACATCAGCTTTGATATTTAATACAGGTAAATGTAACTTGAATCTAATGTCTTGACATAACCATACTTACTAGAAATATGATACTAACATATACAAAACACACTAATAGTACAAAGGAACACCCGAATAGCTTCAGACTATATTTCATTGTTGTTTTGAAAAAGAGGGTTTTCAAAAATGTAAGCATTTGTAGTTGAATGTTTTGTATTGATCTGGTATTTTCATTGTCTTTATATCTATGACTTTCATAGATATCAGTGTTGTATTCCTTATTACAAGTGCTTCAAGTTGCTTTGCCAAATCTACCGTTTCTAATATGAACAACGTATCAGTCAGGTAATTGTGAAATATCGAGTTGAATAAATATGCTTATCAAACCTTCTGACGCTCTTGGAATGTGTAAACTATTAGATATATTTTTGCAGCTATACACCTTTTTTCACAGATATATTTACGTTTGTTGACTATATCATATACCACAAACCAATAACTAGTGAAATATTTGTAAATATTAGGCACTATTATATTAATCTACTTGAAGATGTGGTCATTCATGATGTAACTGGGAGTGCGAATATGACTTAGAAATGGATAAGCAGTAAATTGGAGTACATATATACAAATGCTGTCTTTCTCCTAACATGATGTGTCTGTTTTATTCATAAACCAACAATAAGCTAGGAATTTCTAATTATTTCCTTTCTCAAAATATCATTTAGCAGAGCTGTCTAATCTTTTCTCAAAATGTATCAAAGCCAGAAACGACATAATACATTATTAATAAAACCGCGTACCACAATCTTCAGGCAACATGGTTCATTTTCGGGGGAATTTCGATTCGTGCATTAGCTATTTTAAACATCTGGATCTGATTTGGAAACTATGTACGTGTATTTCAAAATTGCGAATTTCTTAATAAAACAAGTTTGTAATTATCGTGTGTAAATCAACTGCTGAATATGAACAAATCCTTAATGTGTTAAACCAGGCTGAATAGAAGAAACAATCTATTTGGCTTTTTTACTGGTTTACATAATAGAAAACAGATATTCTGCTTAAGACCTTTCTAGTATTCGTATAAGGCTATGCATCTATAGATTTCGTGGATGCAATAAGAAAACGATACACACTTGTGGTGCCGTAAGCATACGCGACATTTTACAACGTTAAGCACAGTTATGTGTCCCCTAGCGCGCAATTGTCTACAAAAAGTGTCAATTAGAAATTTTACACAAGGAACAATTACCATTGTACAGTTAATGGTAATATTACGGGGTTATTAGTTAAAAATCCCTGACGTGATTAATACAGGACTTAACACATGATAAAAAATATTACACGATCGGCCTTTTAATTAATGCAGACCTGTCATTCGATATACTATGATGTCAAACGATTTATATGGTAATGCAAGATCGCAAATTTGCATCATACTGCGAAGGCAATATTGAAAACGCGAAGAGCTAATCGAAATATATTTTGCTAAATACTATTAACAAAGCATATAAACAACTATAATGTTTTAACTTTATCAATATAAAGATAAAGAGTAAACAGTCCCAATTGCCGGTTAATAAATCCAAGAAAAGCAACGACGCTCCAACGTTTTGTTACGTTCATAAATGCCCCATGCATAACGTCGTTCAATTACAGTTTGGCGAGAATACCGTCAACTGCTACTACATTTATAAGTCAATTTAATGCTCGCATCTAAACAGAAAAATTCTATTTGCAAAAGTATGGCAATATTATGACAGTCGATAGAGACACATATCAGCTTCCACATAACAATAAGACTTGTGCGAATGTTTAATTATTCTTGCAATGCATTTTTGTCTGTACTTTCCACTTCGTTTTGGTGGACACTTAAGATTGGTATTTCATAGTTATAAGTGTCGCTAATCATTATAATTGATAATATTTTAACGTTCAGTTCCCTAGGATGTTTTAACAAATTCTGTACTACATCTAGAGTAAAAACAGAAAAAGTAAAATGGCGGTATCAAAGTATTATGTTGTCTTATTTAGAATTAAGAGTCTTCTTTGATGAAATATAGCATTTACCTTTTGCAGCACAACATCAATCTGGCATTTATATACATGTATGTGTCAATGACAAGTTTAATACATGATAAAAGGCGAGAAACATGTGGTATGCTACTGCATTAACACGTGTTGTTCTTGCGCGATGACCGCCATTATATCAAATGAGTTTTATTTGTGTGTGTGTGTGTGTGTTTATTGTTTGTTTTTTATCATTCGCTTTATTAAAACTCTTTAAATAAAGTGAAAAAAATATGATTAAATTGAATTGCAAAATTGCAGTTGATTTTGTTTTGCCATTTTGCGTATTCGAGTAACTTAGTACACTTAGTATGACCCTTTCAATTAGCCGCGTTGAGGATTCGGTTAAGGGCTTTAACATATATCACACATTTGTAAAAGAATTATAAGCAATATGTTTTTCAGTTAATTTTATTTAAGTATGATTTTAAACTAAACACCCAATTCAATTATAAATGTTGACGACAACCAAGGAGAAAATACTGCATTTAAAATATGTTAAGCCGTTGTTGTCCTATTTGAGATACTTAAGTAAAGTAATTGGGCAACTATATACATGTATAGACGATGCAGTTTCTGAAACTGTAATCATAGTATTAGAGAAACAAGAGCAATACTTCAATATTCAGAAACATGTTATAAACAAGGAATGTGAAAGAACAAAATTGGCAAGTCATACAGTAAGTCTTTACAATGCCAATAAAACTGCTGATGTACAATATTATTTAAAGCGAAGCATCGCAAACCTAGAATTGTTCTGAACACATTAAATGATGTTATGAAGAACAATTGTAAGATGATTTTTAAACAAATCTTTACTAGAGCTAGCCAACTGGCAAACACGATAAAAGAACGTAATTTATCAGGAAATTAAACAGTAATACTTAATGGCCTATTGTGACAAAGTAAAGTCAGTCATACCGTGTTAAAGAGGTCCTTACTGTGCTTAACTTCCTACTATAGATTAATGTAGCTGCAGACTAAGTGCTTCCTTCCTCCAATGACCTTTCTAACTTTGATATAATGGAACTAGCGCTAAACGCCACGATATCCTATATTTTAGAAGTTAAAGAACTGTAATGTAGTAATAAACGCCGAACATTTGAAAACATAAAAAAAATCCGTCGTTTAATAGACGCTCGTCTAAAGATGATATGCCTCTATAATCTGTCCATAACTGTTTACATCTTACTTCTAACCGATACTTAAGCAGTGAATCCTGTTCCTGTAAATATAAAAAACTGCCAAATACATTTTTCCATGCATGTTAAAATATAACAGAAAATAGCTTTGTTGGAAAAATGTGGCTTGCAGATTTGACTTTGTTTGTTGAATGTTTTGATCCATTACGTTGAAATAGTTTAATAGTTTAACTGCAATAAATTGTTCACTTGAAACGGTGGTGCATATGTAACGCTTCAGACTGCGATGCAAGAGGTACCGAGATCGATTCCCGGCTCTGGTAAGGACTTTTATGTTTTTTGTTTGTTTTGTTGTTGTTATGAATTTACTCTTTGTCCCAAAAAACATTATTTACATGAACTTGTGCAAATCCTTCTGCAATATTAATTCATTTCGTATACTTAACATACTGTGACCAAATATAAAAGTAAAACGATACAGACCTAGCATCTTTGATTGGAAACGTCTGCTTGCAACGGAAATTGATTATGATTTGGCAACCACTGACACTACATTTATAACCAGTCAAATTTGGATTCCCATCCATTTTCAACTCTGCTCTCTTGAAGGTGTGCTAGGTGTATTTTAAAAGAATATTTTCACTACATTTAAAGCTATACACTAACCTAATTAAAACAACCATAATTTGTTTTTGAAAATGGGAACATATTCTTCATTTTAATTGATATGAAACATACAAACACATTTTAGGTCATTGTCTCTATAACTTTTGTTAATACATTAACAACAAATAATGTGTATTGCATAAAAATGTCTGTTAACTAAATATCATTAGCCTAAAACACTACTGGGCATATGATACCATTTCGTCGCTTTAAAGTTACTTTGCTCTATCTAACATTTTTAACTTGTCGCCTTTCAAAGTTTTAATTGTTGGCGCCGCACTGAAGTGCGCGCCTATTATGGAATGGGAATTTATTTTAGCTAGTGGTAGGAGCAGTTTTTAATTTGATGTACAGTTGTTAATTTTTTTGTTA
>Ga0224511_10005251_pt1 | contig 10094 bp, 4 predicted proteins | sample SF_May12_sed_USG_2_FD_169988 | JGI IMG/M metagenome (GOLD analysis project Ga0224511, IMG submission 169988) | Sediment microbial communities from San Francisco Bay, California, United States - SF_May12_sed_USGS_8_1 | ecosystem: Environmental > Aquatic > Marine > Sediment | place: USA... | reverse complement strand
TACTGACTCCCATGAAGAAAATCCGACTGACCACGTCACCACAACCATTAAACCATTTCCGTCCCACAGTATGTCCGTCCGTAACAAATTTGACAGACAAACATGGATAAAAATCTTGAAGAAAAAAAGTAACTTAACACATTCAATTCCTCATCACTGCAAAATTGAACATTTATCAATAATGAAATTGTATAAGATGTAAGCCTAGTGTCACACATACTTGGAAAAAAATTCATTTAAACATATGGTGATAAAGACACTTGCGTCATGGACAAAATCATTGTTTTGGAATTAAATTCCAGTTTTTTGGCCATTTCTTCAAAAAGAGAAACCAGAATTTTCTTTAACAATTTGAAACAGATGCATATTATTAGTTTATGTAATTCTGTAGATGAACCTAGGTGTCCATACACAAAATAAATGTATAATCCACTTGTTTTTAAGAATGTTGTGTTTAGTGCTGATGTTACATTTTTGTGCCGAGCATTGTGAACACGCTCAACATGCAAATGAAAAATTATTAAAGAAAAAATTGAAGCAAAGTGTGTGCACATATTGCCATACCCCTACATTTGAATGTGGTAAATAAACATGTGCAGTGTTTAAAGGTTATCCAATCCTTCTTATTATGAATAAGCATAGACTCGTTATTACCGCATGTGGCAGTTTCCAACGTCACAATTGTGTAATGGCAAATGAATTACCATGTGATAATTATTAATTACATCAAGTATATTGGATATAAATACAAAAGTTTACTTTACTTTAATGGTACCAGATGCATCCCAGCTTAGCGCTCAGCATATAAGGACAGGTCTGGCTTCTCTCTCCTTTTCAAACCTCGTTCAAAAAAAGAAGAGATGGATACCATCTGGAATGAGCGGTCGAGAGTGATTAATATAAGTTGGGATAACTTGTTTCGCAATCGACCTTAAATAAATAAGTTTAAATTAAAGGTTTACTTAACAACTATCCCAAACGCATTAGGAATATGTGTGTTTTGTCTTATAATGTAGCGTTAGTCTTCTTGAGTTATTGTTATTCATTTAATATTTCAAAGACCATATCACATAGTTTAAGTAATTTAAGTTTCCATAATTTGTTTCGAAGTTTCCTACTTGACTTCAGAATGTTCGTTATTTTGTATATATTTAATACTTAGGACTAGAATTTTTACATCAAATACAATATACCCTTTCCGAAAGTCAACACTATAAGATAACCTATGTTGTCCTTGGTAATAAAAATATTAACAAGTTCATGCATCTTAAGGTGGTGCATAAAGTTAGTAATAACACTCAACATTAATCGTTAATTAACCATTAATTAGACAAAACAATAGATTTCACGCGGGTATGCAGAACTTAAATTTTTATAGGAACATACCTTAAACATTTAGCCTTATTAAACTCCATGCACACACGAAGGTAATCTTGGAGTTTTATAAGTAAAAAATCGGTAGTTTGTCCAAAAAAGACAAATCAATTTTGGTTCCAACTTTTGTTTACGTCCTACTTTCTAACCTTTTCATTTTTGGACAAACTATTGATGTTTCACTCATTAAACTCTAAGATTACCTCCGTTAGTGCATGGAGTTTTATAAGCCTAGGTGTTAAAGGTATGCTCCTATTAGATTTTGAGTTCTGCTGGCCCGCGTGAAATCCATTGTTTTGGCTAAATAATGGTTAATTAGCAATTATTTGTATGTTTTATTAATAAAAATCGGTACTTTTGAGGTAACCTCACATCATTTTGCTTATTTCATTTCAATAACATCTCTAGTTTTTGAAAATGACTAATGGACTTTTTGGGGCTGCTTTGGGCATTTCAATATGTCTTATCTCCTTAATATAAATTGAAGAGATGTTCAAATAAAGAATGTTGTAAACAATGTAGATATGTCATGTTTAAGGGCACCATGACAAAATGGCCCGTACAAAAACTAACACAAGGGACGACACAAAAACTCTTACAACATCATGACGCAACAGACATTTAGAAAACATATATGTATTTTGTGTTTTTCGGATTTTTCATTTTTTATTCTCTGTTTTATTGATAATTTCTTAAAGGAATTCTCCAAGAAATGTTGAGTTACCGCCTTGGTACGGTCAATGACTTTCATTGGGGGTTTAAACCAGTTTTAAGCTATAGCAAACCTCACACATTCTCAACATTTTTTGGAGAAGAAAAACCAGACCACTTAGAAGGAAAACAGAAATGGGTGAAAAAAGAGAGAGAGAGAGAATTCTAAGTACAAACGTCCTCTGCCTGTGAAAATCATCACAGGTCCATGGCAGAGTGGCCAATGTTAGAAAAACATAAATGGTAAAGTTTAGTCGACATGACACAATCTAGCAAATTCCTGAATGAATCTATTCACAAGTACAACAATACAACTGTAATATTTTAATGCCGCAATATATGTGACGTGTATTATTACGCCGCAATATAATTTTGTAACGTGTATTATTACGGCGCAATAAAATTTCGCGGCGTGTATTGTAACGCCGCAATATAATTGTGTGACGTTTCTAGAGACATCCCGGGACTAGTGCAGAACGCACATACGCATCGTGGTTATTGCAACTCATTCTCCGGGTGCACTAGCTGATGGATTTCTATACAAAGCAGCATCATAATACAGATAGCTTATCATTACATTTGAAATTATAAATAAGGGAATACTGATACAGCTTGAATTGAACAAACAGAATGTCTGTATTATTTTTAGTTGGGCACTGAATACTATCATCTAGACTATTATTATTGCGTGTACCTAATTTACAGGGAATATATGTATCTTGTAACGAATTGTCTATTAAATACTAGCATCCATCAACAATGATATTTCTTACATGTTTTGGAAACAATCGGTCTTAATTATCATCTGACAAATTATTTCATTAATTAAGCCTGCGTTTAGCATATCTGAGACAAAAATACGCCATTTGAAAAGCATGGCGCACGCCTACGCTGAATTATTAACTACATGCAACATATATGTAATGTAAGTTAAGTGTATATATTGGATTGTAGGCAGCCTAAGACAAGAGTGATGATGTGTAAGTGTAATTTTTTATATATCGGTTTGAACCCGCCAATGATCTTTATTGGACATACCACGGCGGTTGCTCAATATTTATTGAAGGAATCCTTTAATAAAGTGAAACATAAAACAATGTTTAAAATATATATCAATTATCTGTGTAGATAGTGTAGAATATTTTTAACAAAAGCACGATTTTATTTGATTTAACTGTACGATTTAGAGAACATGTCTAAAAGGTTGCTTAGAGATATTGTGGGAAAACTGTTTGTTTATGCAAAACCGCGCAAATTCAGATAGAAACGCGACCCAAACACACAAACTATGCTGAAAATTTTGAATGAGTATGACATGTGTCAATAAAATTCTTCATTTAGGCAAACATTGTCCTTATTTATTCTTCCATCGGGAAAGGCTCGTTATTCAATGTCAAAAAAGATATTCTGATATTCCAATTAGAGTGCAAGGTCTGCAACATTCACATTTAGGCCGTTGAACCCAGGATAACGTTGCTTTATTTACACGCATGTTAAGACAACATTGATCTCTGTTGATATTTATGAAATATTATTGAATTATTAAACATGTGGTCTTCACACATTTTATTGTTACATTAATGGTAACGTTGTTGTTGTGGGTGAATCTAAGCTTCCATTTAATTGCTTTTAATAACAAAGGTCTATTTTAACTGTTTATTCAATTGATTTGGTATGTGGGTTTTAAATCTTGTGTAAATACAGATAAAAAGACAATAAATTAAAATCCAACCATAATGGCACTCATCATTCGTAACCGAAATATACTGTTTGATATTTGATTGTTAAAGACTATTGTAACTTATTAAATGCATACTTATAATTGTTTCTTAAACATTGCAAGATTTTACGTTGTTTACTATAACTTCATAATCAGGACTAAGGCAATTACGATATACCATAAAAACTATTTATGTTATACAGCAAATCTTTACATTCATTCAAGAGTACAAATAGTATCCAATGATTTAAATTTATTTTTATATCCACTGTAGCGGTTCAGTCAACTGCGTTTTTTATCATAAAATGGTATTTGTTGAACACGCCACAGGTTTTTAATATAAATCTAAAATAGATTCGACTTAAAAGATAATTTTATAGCTCTAAATCTAAATGTTTTTGTGGTTTTTTTTTCAAAAACTGTATTCAAGCTAGCTTATGAGCATGTTTAGAAATTATGCGTTTCTAACGTCCCTGAGTGTTATTGGTCATAAAAGTTCGGTATTGTTTTTAGATTGACAGTTACACAACAAAATACCTCTTTCCAAAAATTACGCTTCACAAATATTAATAATGAAAATGACGATATAAGCAAACTACGCAATTACAAATAATTGAAATAGCTTTAATAAATTTTTAAGAGTGTATAAACGGTGTGTTCTCCGAATGTCTACTCCTCAATTAAAAAAAAACTCATCCAAGCTGTAAATAAATGATGTTAAACTGAACTCATCCAAGCTGTAAATGAATGATGTTAAACTGAACTCATCCAAGCTGTACATAAATGATGTTTAACTGAACTCGTCCAAGCTGTAAATAAATGAACACAAGCTGCAGAATTGTATGAATAGAAGGAAAGAATCCAGACATCATCACTTTTCACTCACAATGGCAAATGCAAAGATCAACATTTAAGTTCATCACCACCAGAGAAGGGGGACGTAATATCGCATTTAATGGCTACATTTATTAGGTAAATCGAAGGACGGACAAAAAGATCTTCTGGAGGAGCCATACACCTGGATGTTCCGCCAGTATCTCAACAGAGAACCACACCCCCACATGTTTTGGACGACAGCAACACACCAATGCAGCGGACCACGCCGAAGTTTTCGCCATAAATATTATGACAGTCATCAATGTGTTGAGCGTATTTTATAAAGGGTATTACAATTACGATATTATGTTTTAGTTCTGTTTGAAAAAAACAAATAATGTCTTGTTCATAAATTGACATGCGTAAGTGTTGGAATGACATTATTTATATTTATAATAATTATACTTTTACATTTGTCCTTTATAACGTATTCGCAAGAAAATTCCATCTGTACCGAAATCGCCACATCACACTCAAGAAGTTCACTTACGCGTTAAATGTTTATCTAACGAAAAGGGCACATACGAAGATAACGAATGGTTTAAAAACACAACGTCTGGTTATATAAGGAGTGCAGAATCATAAATATAAGGTGAAACCATTCATCTTCCGCATTGCCCAGCAACTGACAAAATGTCGAGTTTTGCTTTCGGGAGTCCTTGCTAGAATGTTATTACTCATAATAACAATGTTTGTATAAAGCAATTTGTTTTGCTTGCAGGAAACATGTAAACAATAGAATTAAACTGATGAAAGGGAAAGCCCTCAGGAAGCATATGCTTGAGATTCATTTTTAACATAAACATACTTTGTTCGAATATTAAAAGCTTAAAAGACGTAACTTCCAAGTTTACCTATCAATAAACAGTCTTCGTTATTAAGTAATTCAATAAATTTAACCATACTTGGTCGCCTATAGTAATATACAGGTACAAACTTCTTTCTCAGACCTTCATAAAGGCATCATTCTAATAGAAAATGGTATTTATTCTCTAAAACATTACACACAATACATTTTATATTTATTATTTATTGGGGTTTATGCTATATATGTAAGGACTGTCAATGACTACTCATCAATTTAAACACAACAATTTGCACACAAACAATCGGTATCAGAAATGTGGTTGATAAATGATATTTCTCCTAAACCAATGTTTGATTTCAAGATGATGTGTCTGAACAAATACATTTGTCTGGCGAGAACAAGACAGTTACATGGTTTTCCTCACATTTCGTTTCGTGTAATATGGATTAGGCATACCATTCAGGTTAATGTTAACTAGTGTTTAACGATACTTCCATAAACAGCTATAAAAACAATTGGCTGATAAGACATCGACGTACCTTCTAATATAAATAAATAAAGTGAAGTCACTCGTAGTTACCCTTAGCTGAAGACCATGGGATATAACTACAGTCCCGTGAATAAGATGAATACTAGAGTCAATATCACATCTCTTGATTTTTATTTTAAAAAATGACAGTAACTGTTCCCTCACTGTTTTAGACGACGATTTCGTTTCTTGAATCAACACGAATTGTATTTCGATTTTGTCGCGTTTTAAATGATGTAAACACAATTACCTCTTGCTACAAAGTATAGTTCTTTATTTAAAAAAGGTTATACGTTTACACACTAGATAATTAAAAAGGTGTTAACATTTGAATCAAACGTTTTACCATTTATCTAACCTGGATGCAGTAACAACACAAACTAAACTAAATGTTTTACAAATGTATATGATTTTAGCGACCCAAGTAACTGTTAAATAGCATAATCCTAACATGAACAGAATGGATACCTGCACAACATTGATATTGTATACTCCTAAATTGAACTGTTAAGCGCATATTTATTGATAGGACATAAATTATACACAATGTTGTTATAAAACCCAAAAAAAAAGGATAAAGTTAAAGGTAATCTATATGGCCTCGTTGTGTATGTAATGAAAATATACATATTTTGCTAAAAGAGTTGGAACAATGATACGTAAAATTGAAACTTAATAGGATTTTAATTTTCCGTTTTACATTTTCGTCGTGATAGCACTTCTATATTAAACTGCAAAGTACAAAAGAGTAATGCATTTTCCGTTAAGTTAGCATTTTGATTCGGATTAGATTTATTTACCAAACACATGTCTGTATTCTGACGATCGAAGCGTGTTTTCCTCTGTGTGTTTTACAAACACGATCGAGTTTCAAGTAGAAAGCTTTATGACCTAGACCAAAAGAAATCAAGGAGGTACTATATTGTGATATATATATTGTAGACACGTCACAGAAGCACCAACTGTTATATCGCATGTTGTTATCATTGGCGCAGCGGAATGCGTTATGAGAAATATAAAAATATAATAAGTTATGTTTAGATGTATTAGATCAGTTAGAGTATTGGATTACGATATTGTTATGATACACCCAGTATTATTGTGATCAAAAGATTTCAACCATATCTATTGGTTATCAGAACAACATCCAATGTGTGTTTGGATCATTTAATATAAACAATTATCATGCTGAGTGAAGCAAATTCTTGGGGGTACTTATATTTTAGCAATGGTAATCCTGCATGAAAAGGTGGTATTTTGTATCTACCGCTTAGAATCTGATAACAATTAATATACTGACTTTTAGATGAGTATGTTATATTGTAATGACTGCTTATAATGCGGTCATTTGATGTTTTGAATTTTAATTTCAATCGTGTAATATAACTCGTTGCAAATTATTCAAATAAGAAAAAAATGGATTACAGTTCCCGTTATGTTTTTTGACATAAATGTACCTTAAGTATATAACTTATCAATAACGCTTCTATAACCAGTTTCAATGTCGTCAATGTGGTTGTAATTTGTAGTTCATGTTTGGTTTGTTGTTTTAAAGCTGCTATAAGTTCACTCGCGTCATGTTAAATAATTAACCCAGACATAACCTTTCTTACGTAGGTGAATAACTTGTGTGTTTTGTAATTGGCATTTTGTATTTGCTGTTATTTAACGGCGCCCAGTAGCGGTCTTCTGTTTTCCCCTGGTATTTGTCCTTGCGTCTGCAAGACCAATACATTCTTTTCACGTACATATTTGTAATCAAATTCAAAATAACAAGTCTGATAGACCAAGCTTATGTCGTAAACACAGACTTTGAAGTAAATATGTCAAGTTTTGGACACTAATCGTGAATTCGTCTTCATTGGCGGACACGATTTCATGTAGCCATGTTAGGCACAGAATTTCAGTTGCTTATTCGGGTATTGAAGGTTCATTTTAATATGATGATCACGGAATTTGGCTTCATGGAAATAGTTATGAATAACATTCGGCATTTAAGAAATATACAACAGTCAAATGGAAAATTATAAAAACAATATTAAATCTATTTTCAAACAAAACACTACAACTGTAATATTTTAACGTCGCGATATAGTTGTTGTTCTAGAGCCAGCCCGAGACTGCAGAACGCACGTGATTATCATGGTTATTGCAACATATCCCAGTGGTGTCCAGAATTTTTATACAAAGCAGCATCATAATACATATTGCTAATAATTACATTGGCAATCATAAACAAGGGAACACTTATACAGCTTGAATTGAACAAGCATGTCTTTTATATTTATATTGGCCACTCTACAGTATCAATTTATATGGATATTGCGTGTATCTAAGCAACAAGGAATGCATGCATAATGCGACGGATTTGTCTATTAAATACCCATTTAAAAAGGTCTTTTTTACATCATTTTGGAAACACTAGTCTTAATAATCATCTGACAAATTGTTACATTAATAAAGCCTGTGACTAGCATATCTCAGTCAAAGACACTTCACTTTGAAAACATGGTACACGCATAAACTGAATTGATAAAAGCAAGCAACCAACATGTAATGTTAGTTAAGTGTATACATTGGATTGTGGGCATCCTTAGGCCCCGGTGTCCAAACTGACGAACCTAGGCTGTTAACCGAGGCAACGTGAATAAGGCTTCAGCCAGTTCGAAACGGTTCATCACGGTCCACCGGCTACACATTACCTCGGAGAAACAAAATTCGCACTAGGGTTTAGAAGCATTAGTGTAAATGTACTCACACTGCCTCTAATAAAATCAGCCACCCCAGAAAATGCCACCAAAAAGCAAACCTAATATCGAGTGTCCTTGTAATACTGCATTTACATCGTTTACATAAAATCGTCGTAAGTGTAAAAAATTGTAGCACATGCAAACTTCTATTTAGGCCGCTATTACATGTGTCAGTAAGTTGACGGATAGCCTTCCGAAAGGTGTCCGTCAAAACGGACGGAACTTATGACAAGTGTCCGTAAAGTCAAGCGTTTAAACTCCCTCGACCTCATAGATTACCATGCAAAAATTTAATTTCTTCAATTTAATTTGCTATCTAGTTCATTCTTTAACATTTGATCGTATTAAATGTATATCAATAGAACACACATACTAGTGTCACTTTAAGGAGATGAGACATATTGAAATCCCCAAAGCAGCCCCCAAAAAGTCCATTTGTCATTTTCAACAACTAGTGATGATATTAAAATGAAATAAGCAAAAACACTGCGAGGTTACCTCAAAAGTACCATTTATTATGAATAAAACATAAAATTAGTTGTTAATTAACCATTAATTAGCCAAAACAATGGATTTCACGCGGGCCAGCAGAATTCAAAATCTATTAGGAGCATACCTTTCACACTTACGCATATAAAACTCCATGCACTAACGGAGGTAATCTAAGAGTTTTATGAGTGAAACATCAATAGTTCAATATGTCTCACCACCTTAATTAATCAATTTCTACTGCCTCAAAACAACACTTATTTTAACGACCGTAAAATATTTATGCTGTCAAATTGTTGGGGTATTAAAAGGAGTGCATTCTAGCTAACAAGTCAATAAGAATGTATTGCTTTTTCGCATTTTAGCTAAGTTTTACTTCAATTTATATATCAATTCAAGTAAAATCATATGCGTTACCTGTCCGTCATCCGTCAAAAATCGCTCACTGAGCGAAACCAAACGGACACATGTCCCTTAACGGATAGCAAACGCGCACATGTAACAGACCCAACGATTTCTTTGTTGAGCGATGTTTTGACGGATAGCCTTCCGTCAATTTAACGGACACATGTAATAGCGGCTTTAATCTAATCGTTCGATTTTGAGAACATGTCTAAATAGTTAATCAGAGATATTGTAGGAAAATTGTTTGCTTATGCAAAAATGTGCAAATGCAGATAGGAACGCGACCCAAAACCACAAACTATGCTTAAAACATTGAACGAGTATGGCATGTGTCAATAAAATTCTTCATTTAGACAAACATTTTCTTTATTTATTCTTCCATCGGGAAAGGCTCGTTATTCAATGTCAAATAATGTATTCTGATATTCCAAA
>Ga0224511_10005250_pt1 | contig 10095 bp, 6 predicted proteins | sample SF_May12_sed_USG_2_FD_169988 | JGI IMG/M metagenome (GOLD analysis project Ga0224511, IMG submission 169988) | Sediment microbial communities from San Francisco Bay, California, United States - SF_May12_sed_USGS_8_1 | ecosystem: Environmental > Aquatic > Marine > Sediment | place: USA... | reverse complement strand
TCAATAGTGAAGCCTAAAGTTATCTTTTTTAATGTTTTAATCTTACCCTGACATAAAGACATATCACTATAACTCCTTGTAAATGTATTTTTAGATACTGTGATGATAATGTTAACCCAAAGCACCCTGGTACAATGCTCTTCCTCACTGTGGAGTATAGTTCAGAGGAGACCGTGTCGGACGACTGGGTCAGGAAAAAACTCAACAGCTGGTCAACTGACAGTGACAAGCTCAGTCCCTTACTTAGTCGAGTTGGGAATAATTTACTGATACTGAAAGCTGGTGAAAGTAAGCAGTGTTCTCTCTAAGATGTAACACTTAAATGGTCCTTTTTTCAAATAATGCTGTTTTCGCTCAATTCACTGTATAAAATCATCATCCTGCCCCTATAGGGCTTCTCCATATGAATAACATTTATGACTTAGTACCACTCAGCTCCGTAGCATAGACTTCTAAGGATTGAAATTAAAATTTTATATATACCAACATCAAAAACATGAGTTCTATTACATAGGCTAAATCCAGATTGCTTTGCAGCTAAATGCATATTACATGCAACAATATGTTACTTTGGCAATTTTGCGTGTAACTTTGGCTAAATCCAGAAAAAGATTGTTTTGTAAACCAGATGGACATTTCCTGCAACTTTTGCACTACAGTGGACACATGTAGTACAACACAATTACATATCTCTCATGGGAGATTGGTTATATATTTGCACTGCTCTCACCTCACGGAATATAATAACATTCCAGTGTATATGCTTTTAGCAGAATCAATCTGTTTTAGCTAATTATGGACTGCCCTCTAGTGTCTTTTAGGTTTTTGGTCATGAATTTTAAATGGCTAGATTGAGCAATGACTGAGCAGATGCTATAGCAACATGAAAACACGACTAGAGTTCGATTTTGGTTGAGCAATAATTTTTGACTAAAGGAGCATTGGTGTAGAACGGGAATCGATTAGCCTTCACAGGAAACCACAAGACTGATATAAAACTGTGAGCAGAAAAATTTAACTCCACCCAAAAACAATAAAAACGCACAGCTATTCAGTCATGGAAAGAGATCTAAACTGCTATTATGGGCTGTACCTAGGTCTTTTAATTCAGACAGTAGGCAAGAGAAAACTAGGGAGGCCTAAAAGACGATGGTCAGACTGCACGAAAGAAGATCTAAACAGAGCGGTGGGTGAAGATGTTCAGGAGAGCGCTGGCTGGGGGAAAAGAGTCCATATCGGTGACCGTGCGCAGGATGACAGCCCATAGAAGAAAAAGAGGATCTAGGCCATTTAATTTGAATTGTTTCCTAAACAGAAATGGCTTCACAAGCCCTCTATTCCCCTGCACGCAACGGAAACTCCACTCTCTGTCCAGGTATTGTTTTCTCTTTAGAATGGCATACAAGCCCACCTAACAAATTCTAGTACTGAATGATGTTTGAATAATTAAAATATACAATATATTTTGTGGCAACTGATAAGCCATCCCTCTGGTATTTGGTGCGTCATTTTTTATGGAAATGTGTGTGTCCTCAGTTATTTGGGTCGGTCTGTGTTTATCACCAGGCAGCATGGAATAATTACCAGGCTCCCAGAGGAGTGTTGGTGGTAATAAAGACCTCTTAAGTGCGTTTTGTTCAGAGTTAATGTGAGGACGTATCCAGTTAGACGTGATTTCAGGTGAGGGCTAGCTGAACTTTGTTACAATTTCAGGCGTCTTGTCCATGAGACAAATTTAGTTCTCGATTGCCAGTCAATGTGTAGTAGGGCAGACAAGCTAAAACATCAAGTTATATGGCAATATTTTAATAGGTTATTCAGTGACTGGCTTGTAGACACATCTTTCAGTGTTAAAAATTCAATTTTTTGCGCCCTTGCAAGAGATTAGCTTTAGATTTGGCATCATTTGGTCCACCAAAAGAGTGACAATAATGTGACTGACCAGAATGGCATTTTGTGACCTTCGATCCTCATACAGGTTTTTTTTATAAGTAGAAGCAAATTTTCAATTGTAACTATGCTGGGTGCTTAGACGGAACCTGATAAATAGTTTTCATACCGTCTCTTGCTATGATTTCCGCTGTATTTCCCATTTATAGGCGGTTACTCAGGAATCATTTATACACAGGGCAGCCACCACCCTAGCCTAGTACTGAGTGTCAGGCTGCCCGTTTTTACTTCTATCCACCATTTTTGCCAACCTGCATCTTCTCCTGTCCCGTAAAAGAATATCAATTAATCAAATAGATTCTTTTACAGTTTATCTCCTGGTGAGACTCCAGGCAACAAACACTATGAGGATCCTGTCGCTTCTCGTCATTGCTGCAGTGTTTACATACGCTACAGTGACATGTTTACCAACTAAAGCTGACTACCCAGATCTCAAACCTATGGAGGTAGATATCAACTATTATCAAATATATGGCCATATAAAAAGATAGATATTCATAAAATTTACATCTGCAGATTATGGCAGGTCACTATTTGGGACGAGTCAGGCCAGCAAGGTTAGATAGCGGCATTCCTTTAATCGCTGTGATACTTAATAACTCAAAATTTACTGTCATTATCCAGTAGGCAGTAACATAATCAAATGTGTTTTTTTTGTAGTGGTTAGCATGTTTGGAATGGGCGGAGCAGTACAATTTCACCGAAGAGGAGCTCGATTCGTGCCTGAAAAGTATGCAAAAAATACCATTGCCCTCTAGCAAAAGATGGGGTCCGCCGAGGGGCCCAATATAAAGTATTTAATTCACCTCATATATTAAAGGATTCAATGTATCTCGTAGTTGAACCAGTTGGATGTACTTACTTGCATGTGCTTTTATTATTATGTATATCAATTAACATTAATGAGACAATAATCAGTACAATACCCAAGTTATCATTCTGCTCAGCACCAAACTCCCAAATACGCAGGAGTATCCATAGAGAGTCAAACGCAAACACAATACTAACTTAACATCAGACATCTTTCCTTGTCTTTGGTGTCTTATTATCTAGAGGGACTGGGTATTATGTCCATATAGGTTTCGGTTTGGTTCGTTCCAATAGTTGCACGCAGACTCTATCTATAATATATGCGCCTATGAAATCCGCCAAGAGAACTCCGCATAAAAGGTTTCGAAACTACAAAACAGATGACAAGCATGAACAATTAGGACAGTGCATCACATGGGGTGTGACCATTAGCTTAACCAGTAATGAGGAATCACCAGATCCAATTCCCTCAATCAACACCTTTATAGGATTCCTTAAAAACAGCAATTCGATCCAAAACACAACATATTTTGCTCCCCAGGTACCCCTTTTCAAGGCTTCATCATAAATTTTTATTTCAACTGAATTTCAACAGATTGCAATAAATGTATAAGCCTAATGGCTTTTTAACTCCCATTAATGTCCAATGCATTGCGGGTTAGTTGAAGGCCGGCTTTATCAGACCATACAGAAATAGGCCAGAAAAGTACTAGCAATGTATAATGTCCATAAATTCATCAGAAATCAATAATGGCTCTAAGGTGGACCGATGATACTGACCCGCTCATGGTGCGCTATAGCCTACTAAGCCTAACTGGCAAAGAACAAGGATCTGACCAGGCAGCTTCACCATAATGGTGAAGACTTCAAGTTACAATAAAGAGTCTATAACTACTTGATTTACCTCGGTGGGGAATTCTACCAGCTCAAACTGTTCACTAAGACTGGGGGCAAGACCGCTCGCTAATGAAATCAATGTCACTCCAGATATTAATATGCTGTAGAAAAGCATAGTATTTTCTCTTAGACTCTCCATGAAGGGCCGACCCTGCAATTGAATGAATATCAATATTAGACACGGAAGAGGCTGCTCAGCCTTGACCATAGTGCGCTGTTCGTAACATGGCTAAAGCCCCTGGCAATTACAGGGGATCCAATAGCTTATTAATTGTTGACAGATAAAGTTTGATTTTATGACTCATGGGCAGACCATGAAAAGATTACTATGCCGCACATACCTTGGGGTATTAGTCCAAACAATGATTCGCCGTATGGTACGAACCTTATAGTTGACTGCAAACGTAGACAGCTGTAGACCCATAGCTATGAGATACATGGTAGAGTTAAGAAGATTTGGCTCGAAAGCTTTCTCCAAGATGTCTTCCTTCCCTGAAGCTGTTTCATTTCTAAAATCGAACCCGATAATGACGTCTTTCTGATAATGATGTAGGTTTCACAGCGACTGTACTATATCAGCGATTTCACACTTGCAGTGAAGCCTAACTGTATTTAATTCTACAGGTTTGGTAAAATGGGAGTGTTTTGTGGAGTAAAAAGCAAGTTGGTAAACACACTCTAGCTAATTGACACTCATTGTATACTGTTAGCATTAAAGTTTTACGATTCTTTGAATTAGGGAGTCACCTTTGCTCCGCTGGGTATTACTGGTAAACTTACATAGCATCAGATAGTTGATCGGCGGCATCTGCTGCCGCTGTCGTGTTTGACATGGATTCCATTCTCACGTGGGCTTCCTGAGCCAAATAGACGAGGCTCGTAAAATGCACAGCGAACTGAAGGATTACCGTTGTGATGGTGTAAACGTTAAATATATTGGTTAGAGGTCGCTGCTTTGATAGCGTTCTCAGTGGCTGCAACAATGGAATCAGGTCTCAATGATAATTGAAATCACGGAAGGAGGTCTCCAGTGGGAGGCATTACAGCTGGCAGTGATGACCGGGGTGAGACGCAAATTTACAGGCTCAGAGAATTGATGGACAAATCTTTTTTGATTAGTTGGATTCATAACACAACCACATTAAAGCTTCTTTAATGTTTTACCCAGGCACTTGGCCTTCTTATTTAACAGGCCTCTAAAGTCCGAGGCATGTTGGAGTGGAAGAAGCAAGGTATTATATGAGGCCATTCTCGCAGAGTGTGCTCAGCTGGACTAGAAGTTGAACCCGGGATCTTTCTTAATAGGCCGAGCCAAACGCTCTAGCCATTCAGCTCTCCTGCTAACCAAATTTCCCATAAATATGGGCAGCGTTGCGGGTTCGCTTTGGGCATTCACAGCTAAGCGTGCCAAGCACACCTATTAACCTTGCTGACACATAACAGATTGAGATTCTAACAAATATGTTACAAATCATTGATACGAATATACGGATCAGTAATCCAGCACCCTCGTTACGAACCTGACCAAGCGGACAGCTAGCTACGTTGTGTTACCGCGTCAAAAAAGAGATGCAGAATTTGAGCAGCCATGTATTTTGTGAAAGAGTAAGCAACTCCAAATTTCCCCCATTTTCCGCATGACTTTTGGCCAGAGTTGGCTGTCTATTCTCTGATAGAAAGGAAACCGATCCACTGCTTCGGGTTGTGTCATGTTTCATTTCTTCAATAGTTCTGTTTATCTTTGACAACGCAACTAACTTACCACCCCCTGAGCCTGTAATTGACCAGTACCTACACATTTTCATATCAATGTTAGAACCACAGCGCAAAATTACCTTGGAGCGAGAAATAAAGAGGAAACAGCCAGCCAGCAGCAAACCTTGCAGAGTCGCCTGCATATCGCTGAACTTTATACCGTCCAGGTAGAGTACACTTTGTGTATAGGCAAGCACCAAGGCGTTCAGGGCTAATATTTTGAACATCTGTAGAGTGGTGACTAGTGTACAGCGTCCTTGCTTTATAATATGGCACACTGCAATATAGACGAGTAAATGTCTAGTGACATCAAGATGGCAAAGGTATGCATTCATTCACTACAGTTACAGTAAATTCACTCCCTCAGTGACCTATCTCTCCAGCAGAGTTTCAGACTTAGGTTTCAGGTTTTACACTGTTGGAAATAATGTACCAGCCATCATGTAGATAGACTCACACTATGGTCTATACTGTGGCTGCAGGTTTTCAAACCCTGATTAAGCTGCTATAATTTTTTTTACAGTAATATATGTATGTACTGCTGTCACGTATCTTTCTCAAAGGATGATCCAGAGACAATAAAACTAAATATTATTAATTGTACTGAATTGCGTTGATAACGGTGATGCGGTTAGTATGATGTGTATGGGATTCTGAGCTAATACGAAGTAACAGTGAACAGTAATAAGATATGTACTCTGTGGGTGAGGGTAAGTCGGTGGACGGGCACTCACCGGATGTGATGGAGCTGAACTTGCTGGTAAATGGTGAGGCTATGGAAGCATCACCCAGCTTCACCATCGTGTTCTCCTGCTCCTCTAACTCTTTAAGCATCTTTTCCATATTGGCTATTCTCTACACAGGCAATAAATAAGAAGATAAATCATTGTAAGGACAGCGCAGAGTATTCTGGGAACTCGTAGCAGCTCAGTAAAAATTTTTCACGGTAGACCATCTTTGTGGCCAGGATTTGATTCTCAATTATGTAGGAGAAGGGAAGAGGAGGGGAAGGGGAGGCAAGAGGGGAATGGGAACTGACGAGAAGGAAAGGGATGGGAGGAGTGTTTCCTATACCATACTGTTTGTTGGTCAGAGAAGCCATTGACACAAAGCAGACAGCATGACAGCTTAAAAACAGAGCGATGGCTCATTTCACGGAGCCTGTCATTGTACAAATCTCTTTTCAGGAGACAAAAACATAAGATTGTCATTGTTACATGATGGTTATGTTAACGTTCGTCTATCACATACGTACAACGTAAGGTGAGGTGAACGAACTGTACAAAGAGGTGTTTCTGGTACTTACTGGATTGGGAGGAGCACCGGCAGTGTTTTCTCCCCGATTCACAGCTCGTCTGCTGGCAGTGCGCGATGAGGAGGTGCTGGGACGAGGGAGTGGTCGTATTGCACCAACCTACAAGAGAGATGGAAAAATGTACGAAATGAAGACACTGCGAAATTTATTAAAGAGAGACACGGTGAAATTTTCTAACGGAGACATTGCGAGATTTATACAAAATACACCGCGAATAAAGCTGCAGTGAAGGCTATCTAAGCACGTTTAGGGAATCTACCTATAAGAATGATCGTCTTCAGAAAGGTTTGTGTACCCAAAATGAGAACAGCTACCATGCATCACACATATGAACTCTACACATGAATTACAAACAGTGGGATAACCGAGTACTCAATGGCCCTAACAGCGGGTGCATTTGCTGAACAAAGCAATTTTATATATTTATGAATTCTGGGCACTGACTAACATGGCTACAGGAGAACAAAATAGGCACGGGAAGTCTATGGAAGGTTAACAAAGCCCACTCAATAGATGAGCGTGTTCAGTAACTCACTAGGGATTGCTAGATATAGAAACTCGCATGAATTCAACAAGCTACATTAACTCTTTGTGTTAACTCGGTGCTACCTGCGATGACAACAATCAAAGGGGCCAAAGAATTGGTGCTTCATAGCATTTGACTGTTCAATTTGTCACAGCTGCAAGGAAGGGAATTGTCAAATCTGTGGGGCGAAGATATCCAATCGCGACAATGTTGAGAAACTGATGACTAGTGAGAGCTAAACAGAGCCCTGAATCTGGTTAATGGCGTTACTTAAGTTTTTGTTATGCCCTTATACGTTGGTCTCTCACTGGATACCTGCTATATATGCACTTGGCTTATATATACATACTGGGGGACAACAGCCAAGCGCAGTGTATTGCGCAATTGGATTCTGTGTCAGAGGGTGCTAACGTTTTCACATGAAACCTAATGTGCCTCATCCAATGATAGACATATATGGATTTGGATTTTTTAAGCATGACTTCTAAATGGGTGGTCTGATAGAGAAATGATTTCACAGGTGTCATCCCGACACATGTAGAGACACCTTCCAGCCAATTTTCAGCAAAATCAGAAAGATACTTAAACAGCCATAGTTGTCAATGCCCCAGTGGGGCACCCAGAATTAGCAAACTCCGCTGACTAATCACGAACCACAAACCCCATAAAGACAGAAACAATACCATATACCATCACTGACTGTTCAATTGAGATCCACACGGAACTTAAGCAAGCCTTTGATGCTTGCTGAGATTCTGGTGATTATTACCCCGATTCCTTTCCATGCCTATTCATATGTTTTCGGTAAGTTATTCAGTTAGCCTTATCTATCAACCCACCGAGACTAGCCAACACCCAGCTATGAACACTATCTCCCTTGTAGAGTTTCAACCTTTCTACACAGCCCACAATAATTTTGGTGTCAACTAGTACTTCTAAGCTTGTTTGTTTCCGAGGTTGCAATCATCAGCCCTGGAAGCAGTATGAAGACTGCGCCATGTGAAAGCTTATCATATTCGAGGTCCAGTGCAGGAATGAGAGATTTGCTGAGCCCAGTACGCTATTCTTATCAAAGTCCAAATAACTCCATCAAATAAAATCTTCGCCCCAAAGAAATATTGATAATCAAAAATGGTTTCCCTGAACCCTTTAATAACTCTACACGTGATTAATCTCAGACAGTTTCCGATTCTGACACCATGGTTTCAAGAGAAGGTCTCCTGCTCTAATCAACATCTACACAATTCCCGCGAATTTAAAACCAGAGTCCAGAGTCTTCCCAACAAAACCCCTTGAGTGTAGTAGTGAGCTAAGCATCGCTGCCCGCATGTGCAATTCCCAATAGTATGATGGGGGTCACCTTACACCATGTTAAGTTTAGAAACTTGGACTAACCGTCTCCGTATTCTTTTTAGATTCAGATTTAGGCGCCTTCTGAGCAGGAAGTGGGCAGGATAACAGTGCCACGCCCACATGGGCATGCTTGAGGGCAGCCACATCATTGGTGCCGTCACCACACATCAGAGTGGTGTAGCCAAGATCCTACATACAGATGAGAACCATAGATACATGTGTTGGTTTGTGGCTTTTGCTGAAAAATTGCTATTGTATTGGCAATGTGAACAAAAATCACAATAAAAATGTTTACATTTAATCCGAAGACAATCATCAGGCATCACTTGGACATGCAGCGAATTCTGGCTGGTCAGTGCCTTGTCCTGGGACCACATGAGTAGGCTGAGCACCCGAAATGGAGCTTTCGGAATACACATTAGAAAGAGGACAACTCCGTGCAAACTGAACAATAGCAAGAAAACTGCTGTCCAGCCACATGCTTATTGGCAGGGAACTACACATGGGATGAAGTGGTGGCTTAGTGGATAAGATATTCAATTTAGGGCCAAGAGTTCTGGTCTCAAGCTCATCCTCCTTGGATGAGTAAATGATAAGCGACGATTAATAACATAACCTGCCCTGCGGGAGCACACCGTTCATTATCCGGAAACAAGTCATTGACTTAAAGGTTGGATGACGAGGCAATTTTGTTTGGCTGATCAGAATCAGCATGTCTAAAAACCTACCTGAGTCAAGTTACAGTGCAATAGACACAGCAGAAGTGCCCTTAAATCTGTGCTAAAGATGGCAAAATTGGCACCCTCTGAAAAAAACGTTTTTAAAAGGGCGGAGCCTAATCGGCCATTTATATGACATTTAATGTCGCAAGTTGGATGACTAGTCAATGGCCAGGCACTCAAAGTTGATCGTTTTCTACCTGGCTTTACAGAGAGTGTCCCAATATTTAGGACACCTCATAACCATTGACACATTCCTGAGGTTGAACACAAGCGCTGAGAATGGATCTAAAGTTGAATCACTAGCTCCAGGTTTGTCAAAACAAGCATAAAGAGAGCCACGTTTGGCCGATATTGCCCGGGAATCCCAGCGAATGCACGTGACCTGCTACACCGATCATGCTGAAGGGTAGAGTTGACGCCATGGCTTCAACTGGTAGAAAACCGTACATATCACAGCGTAAGACAGCCACTCGGATTAGGACTAGGTTGCAAACATACTGCTGGCCTGTTTACGCAATAAGAAGACTTGTTTTGCTATTAGTAACGAACACAAACTAAGACTGAAATACCGTTTTCGAAAAAGGTGAGTAAATTCACTCGGTCACCGGGTTAGTATCACTCACTTTGATTTCGAGGTAGATTAAGAGTTAGGAATAAGCTAAACTCAGTGAATTCATAGGTTTTTGTTTTCGTTTTTGGGCCCATTTCGTGCTCATACTTCGATCCCAGTTGTCAAAAGTGTGACAAAGTTGTAGAAGTTGGGCTTT
>Ga0224511_10005249_pt1 | contig 10095 bp, 8 predicted proteins | sample SF_May12_sed_USG_2_FD_169988 | JGI IMG/M metagenome (GOLD analysis project Ga0224511, IMG submission 169988) | Sediment microbial communities from San Francisco Bay, California, United States - SF_May12_sed_USGS_8_1 | ecosystem: Environmental > Aquatic > Marine > Sediment | place: USA... | reverse complement strand
TTAATGAAACAAACATATTGCTTTAGTAATAATTAAAATTATGTTCATAATACAAACATTAACATTTGACGTGTAGGCGACTTTGATAAACTATAAGGGTAATAATAATATAATAATGTCAGGTGATATATTAACTGTAAAAAACAGTAAAACGGGTACGGTCGATAAGAGGCAGTGCCTTAGTTCATATTATTTAAACATAAGTTTTATCAAGTAACGCTACCATAGTACCTTTTTAATATGCCGTAAACGTGCACGTCAGCTATGCACGAAAAACATTCAATTCAGCAGAGAGAAACTCCAGTCGCATGTTTGCCCAATTCCTTTAATTACGCAACCATTCTCCCTTATCGTAGTGCAGGCGGATTCGTACAAAAGTGTGTTTGCTTGCCTATTAATTGCACTTATGGTTTTGCAGGACACGTTTACTTGATGTTTGAGTATCAAATAATTTTAGCATCTGTATTGATTTAAAGTTGTCAAAACGTGATAGAATGAGTTGTTCCCAAAATATATTGCCTACTTGTGAATCACAAGAATAAACGGCACTGGAGGAAACGTCACCACACTTTGTGACGTAATCAAAAAAGAAATAAGCTTTCCACAGCATTATTTTATTAGAGAAGTACCTATGTTCAATAAATATGATGTAATTACCTTATTTTCAGTGTTAAGAAATATTTAAGCAAACAATACTAAAACGTGTACGTTTCAAGTTTTAGCATGCGTTTGTGTCATAACAGCTTCCTTCCAGATACATTGCACGTGAAATGTGTTATGCATATATTTGACCAATTTTGTGATTTTAACATTTCGAAATGTACGGGTAATTATTTCCAACAAATTAGCACATTACTGAGAGATAACTCAAACAACGTTACAATCTCAAAATCTGAAGCACTTCTCGAAATGGTTATAGTCGACCCTCAACAAATCTGTGCAACTCCCTTTTTATCATGATGAAATACTTTTTTTTAAAGTTTGAAGAATATACACCAGTGTTTTATGAATTTAAAGCATTCCTCAAATACAGAAAATACTGAAGATTACTTATCTTTATTAATAACACATATGAAATACATTGTTCTTAATGGCAGCATTTTTAGTTAAAATAAATAATGTATATTGCAGATACCACAACCATAACCTTTTGTTTACAAAACAATTTCTAGAAAAGACAACCCACCCCCTTAAATAAGATATTAAAAATTGTAATTAATCTATCTATTTTCCGGGATTTTTCAGTATTATACATATTTTTGTAAACTTTTATAGAAAGCGAAAACCTCTTCTCAGCAAGGCGACATGTTGTAGTTATTTTTAGTAAAGACACTTTTTCTCTATAAAATAGCATTAAATGCTTTTTTTCTCCCGTAAACATATGTATAATGTCTTATGTAATGTATTTTTAATTTTGCTGTAAATCTGTTTTCATATAAACAAAATGTTGGGAAAAATAAATGAAAAAAGCGATTAATGTGATATTATTTTTTGTTGAGGAACGTACATGTAACGTCAAAAAAGAACCTGATCCCCAACGATCGCTTTTAAAAAAGTCAATTAAATTTCATAATTCTAAAATTCTATGTATAAAGAGGTTTAATGAAAATGCACGGTAGTGAACTTTCATAACCTACTCGTCCGTATAGTGCTAGAATTCAGTAGTATATCTCGGTACGTTGGAAGTTTTCATGTATCCATCTCGAACCTGAGTAAACATAATTTAAACTAAACAAGCAAACTTACCATCTTTCACTACGTTTTCGTGATGGTATCTTTATTATATAGTATCCATGAAATAAAAGTAATAATCATACACGCTACGTGCATAGACAAGATAACACACCAAATTCCGATTTTACAATAAAACTGCTGAAAGGGAAATACGCCGTTAATAAGGTATGCCCGAGTTTCATATGAAACTTTGTGTTTAACCAAGTTTTAATTAAGTGTCAGATGAGTTATGTTTAGATTGATGCTTATTGGAACGTTAAGAGTTCAGACGGATATCCTCATATGTTTTCAGTGCAAGTCAGAATTATCTGTTAAAAGGGGTTTCGATTTCGGTACTTTTTATAAAGTTTTAAAATTCATAGTTTTGTTTTGTTATAGCTGTTCTTTAACATTACATGTGTTGCTATGCCTTGGGATTTCATCATTATGACATCTGAACTATAAACAGGTCTGTATTGTGAAAAAACAGTCTGCATGTTTTTAAAGGCTATTTTATTTGTTATCATAAGAAGATCTAGACGTTATCTATGTTTAGTTTTTCTTTGGATTTCTTCATAAAGCTTTTATCTTTAAATTTGGGATTCCACCATATCGACATCTGAATTATAAACAGATATGTACTGACTGTGCGAATTATGCCCTGCATGGAAGCTTATTAATGCATTAATTCAATTATGTCTTATTTTAACTGTAAGTGCTTTAGGACAAGTTTTGCAAAAATTAAAAGCTGATTTATGATAATTGTAAATGCTTGATTGTATATGTTGAAGATATATTGAGGTTTAGAGTAAATTGCTTATCATTACCAAGACGATAAAAAAACCTCATATCTGTTTTAGCGATAGGTTTCACAATAGTTTAAACCTAACTGTGCGTTCTTACTGCTTTTCGTTATGCATACTGTAATGTATATTAAATCGTTGTATGCAAGCAGTTGAAAGTATGTTCGTTTGTTTTTATGTTCATAAAATAATTATTATTTCTGTTGTTTGTTTGAAATATAAATTGAAGAGTTGTTCAAGTAAATATTGTTGCAAACAATGTATATAGGGTCAAGTTTAAAGGGTACCATGACAAAATGCCCCGTACAAAACAAACACTTGGCATATGGAGAAACACGCAAAACAACAAGACGGCAAGAAAATTTAGAATAAACTGTTTTTGTATTTTTATTGATGGTTTTACTTTAAATGATTTCGCCAAAAAATCGAGTTACCGCCTTGGTACGGTCTATAACTCTCATCGGGGGTTTAAACCAGTTTTTCGCTGTAGCTACCTTAGACGTATTCAACATTTATTGGAGTGAAGGTTGTTTGTGAAGTTTAAAACCTGCATCCGCCAGTTTATGTATAAAGTAATAAACTTGCATTTTAAAAGAGGTGTACACGGTATTTTGTTCTTACCGAAATGATTAAACGAAACTAGGAATTTCAAATCTATTTCTTGCATATGAGACAAAGATTTCCGCATCAACTTCCGGTGCTTGAAAACTATCTTTCACCCAATTTAAGAAAGGTCGCGTGCGATGGCTTCACGACTTCCTGTGCACTACATTTGTACAAAATTGCATTTTGTTATGAGTTCTGGCAGGAAATAGTAAATATAGTGTTATAATCCCTAAACATGTAAGTTAAACTTTAGGCACAAAATAAAACTGGCAGTTGTCAATTTTAACTATAAGACATAAATATATGCAAGTTTCTTAACTATTAACCTTGGGAAAAGTCCGTCGTCGAGCGTGACGACCTCGGATCCAGACAAAAGGATATCATTTCACATTTTTTATAAACACATCTTACCTTCCTAATTTCAATGTCTTTGAAGATGATTTGTAATTGATTCACATATGCATTTACAAACCAAAATCACAACAAAACATTTTAAGAGGAAAACAAAATATAATACATCTTGCCGAGTTCATGCTTGATACGAACTTCAGGTAAGCGTATTCATAATTGTTTTATTCATATTTTAGACAAATTATCCTGTCTTTTGTCGAAAAGCGGTTTTCCCACTCGATGTGTAGTTTACCTGTCCTTACACTGTCACGAACTCTTGATTATATTAGTTTAAAACTATTTAAATAACTTTAAAACTCATTATGACATGACGGCGTTTGACGACTAAGGCTATATAACGGCAATGGCTGTGATAATGCACCGTTCCGCTAAATTTCAAACTCCGCTTTTTGCCTACGCTCCCAAATCTGTACTCTATAAAGCTCTGTTTGATTTGGTGGAGCAAAACGCTCTTCAAGGGCTTTTACCAGGGAATCATAGTCTTTAGACTTGGAGATTAGATTCCCAAGGACTCCCTGAGCTTGTCTTTTGAGCGACACAGCTAAATGAAGACCTTTTTCGCTGTAGCTCCAGTTATTTATTTCGGCGCAGTTTTGAAGTGTGCTTTGTAATCAAGCCAGGAATTACTACCATCGTATGTCGCAGCTTTAACCTTAGCACTCGTGTAGATGGTTTATTCCTTTTCATGGTTATATTTTCATCTCGAATACTACTGAGATTTGGCGCTCGAACGTCACTGTCGTTGTGAAACGGGCTTTGTAGCTCCACTTTTGGAGACACTTTCTTACACTGCATAACTATGTCCCTCATTTGCTGTTCGACAGCTGTAATTTCTTGTTGCGTTCTGAGACAGGCGTTTTCATGCTCGAGTCTCTTGATATGCTCTAAGAACATATCAATGTCTGGGCGTTTGGGAAAAAGGCCTTATCCCACCGCGCCGACACCAGTTGTAACGGTTTTTTTACGTCCGAGCGGTTGATGTATATATATGATGATTTCCTTGATAAGTAGTCTTCAGTTTTTTTCTGTATTTGAGGAATGCTTTAAATTCATAAAACACTGGTGTATATTCTTTAAGCTTCTTTTTAAAAATATAGTATTTCATCATGATAAAAAGGGAGTTGCACAAATTTGTTGAGGTTAGACTGTTAGACATATCGAGAAATGCTTCAGTTTTTGAGACTGTAACGTTGTATGAGTTATCTCTCAGTAATGTGCTAATTTGTTGTAAATGATTACCCGTAAATTTTGAAATGTTAAAATCACAAAATTGGTCAAATATATGCATAACACATTCACGTGCAGTGTATCTGGAAGGAAGCTGTTATGACACAAACGCATGCTAAAACTTGAAACGTACACGTTTTAGTATTGATTGCTTAAATATTCGCAACACTGAAAATTAGTTAATTACATAATATGTTTTGTACTTCTATATAGGTATTCTTGTGATTCACAAGCAGGCAATACATTTTGGGAACAACTTATTCTATCACGTTTTGACAACTTTAGATCAATACAGATGCTGAACACTTTTGATACTCAAACATCAAGCAAACGTGTCCTGCCAAACCGGAAGTGCAATAAATAGGCAAGCAAACACACTTTTGTACGAATCCGCCTGCACTTCAATAAGGGAGAATGGTTGCGTAATTAAAGGAATTGGGCAAACATGCGACTGGAGTTTCTCTCTGCTGAATTGAATGTTTTTCGTGCATAGCTGACGTGCACGTTTACGGCATACCAAAAAGGTACTATGGTAGCGTTGTTTGATAAAACTTATGTTTAAGTATGAGTATATGAGTATATGAGTATGAGTTTGAGTATAATTAGTCTTAAAGCTGCACACAAAACGGCGACTAAATGAGACATACGAACAGGAAGAGGTAACCTCTTAAAAAGGTAGAAACAATGTACCTAAATTTTCTTTTAGTTTACTTTAAGAAAACAGTAGTAAAGGGTTAACACTTATCAGAAAGGTAGAGACAAACAATACTGTCATACGTTTAGGACACAATTTTGTTTATGCGATCCGTTGAAAGCATGCCAGATATAGCGCATGCAATCTGAAACACGGACCGTTCAACAAATCAGTAGTTCCTTTCAATATGAAACTTTGGTATTGCATTGGGTATTTTGCCATCGATCAATCATCGATTGGTATTATTAAACGTATAAGAGATATAAACATCTATCTATTAGACATGTATAACGTATATTTTACGAGATATAAATCGTCGTGTGTAAGTGACTGTCATAATTAGGATACATTTAAGAATATGTTTAAAACTCACAAGTTTAAAACGAAAAGTATCTTAATATACCGGGCAAGGCCATATACGCTCCCTAAGTGTTTCCTTGCAGCATACAGTTTCATTAATAACTCATTAATAACTAACATAGATGTTCTGAACAAAAATATGATAAGCAAATCTTTAAAACACATGCTTTTTAGTTCTGAAGAGTGAAGCAATGGCAAACAGGCCAAGTCTTTTGTAAACTTTTTAAATAACGGCCATCTTGTTTGTTATTGATTTAATATTGCCTGTGGTTCCTGCACTAACAAACTTGTACTATTAATACCGTCTCCTGCTAAACGTAAACAGGATATCCCAGCGGCGCATGCCCAGATTAAAATAGTCATGAGAAACTCCGCCTTATACACCGATTAACGAAACTTGGTTAGATTGCGCTTCATGTGTCACTAGAATAGACGTATACAGACTGAAGGTAAATATTGATTTGTTTTATCAAAATTTGGTGTGAAAAACATCTTTTCATTAGCCAGTTTATAAATTAACACATATGTTTGCATATATTTTATATGCATTTAAAATATATACAGGATAAATAACTTTACTTAGATCTATGTTTATATTGACTGCAACGCAGTTTCTTTGATGAAAGTCTAATTTGGTCAAAGGCATGACCGTGCGTGTTTAATTAAGAATTATAAATAAATACAAAACTGTATCATTTCATAAATATTTTAAATAAAAAAAAATGTTTGAAGTGTTGTTATTCGTATATAGGTACGCGTGTTTGCACGCGCGCGCGTTATTCACAAATTCCATATTAGCGACATAACAAGCTAGCGATATTATAATTTCAATACTGTTCATTTCAATACTGTATTTTTTCCATTCAACAAATCTTTTATTTAATTCATTATTGCATTAAAAAAGTTAGGTGGTTTCAGCAAGATCGTATCGTTATTTAGAAATCAGGAATTGTCGAGATTTATGACCCAAATAAAATTCGGGTGATCGAAACAGACGCGTGTATGGCTAATAAAAATCGTCTGGCATTGTATTAATCCTGTGTATATGTCATAAAATAATCAAGGGACATGTTTCTGTTGTCACACTTGGGGGTTCTTTTATGATATGCAATACCCACGATCGGAATGAATTGGAATGACATCACGCGCGATGCGCGTGTTTGAATGCGCGTTCAGAAAAAAAACCAACAACGAAAATATATCAATGAATTTCTGTCGTAAATGTCCTGAAATAAAACAAGTATCAATAAATATACAATGTTTTAATATAACGTTTATATTTATTTAGATTATAAATAACATTTTCAGAAACGCGCTTTCAGAAAGTATATTTGTCGGTGTTGCCCCGTTCGAATTTTGCATTATGACTTTGGGCGACTAGCAGCGTCTATTATGTTACCGGCTGAATGTTAACCTGAAAAATAATTAAGCATGACAATTAATCCAACAACATTAATATATTACAAACAAAATCCTAAAAGAGAGTTTTGAAGTTTAAATGTTACTCATTTATGTTTATGAATATCTACGGTCCAAATGATAGTTTCGTTAGACGCTGTTTGCCGTAAAGTACATTTGGATTTCCAACAAAATAAACGATCATATATTGGGTCTACATTTATTATTTCGTACAAGTATTTGAAACATTTGTATTTAAATTCACATTTGTAAGTTTAATTTCTAAAGCATAAAACTGTTGCGTTGCGATTATGGTTCTTGTGATTTGAGAAGCGTCCTATGTCTTTGATCTTGAATCGCCGAGAAAAAAAATCTGGTTTCAACAGTCATCAACAAATAATGTTCTTATTCATTAAAATAAATAGCACTGTTCATAAACTTGGATGACTCTTTAAAGACGCTTTGAAATCATAACGTCACAATATTAAGACAAAGCACGTGCGGGTTAAGTAATGTCGCGCGTCTAGTCACAAGCATTTCGTTATGTTTTAAACTGTTGCGTCGGAATATTTTGGACATTTGGTTAATTATTTCGAAATAATTAATAAATATACTTTAATGTATGTTATTTAGGCAAAACATTTTGATATATGTAGAAATAATCTACAATTATTGGCGAAAATGTACACGGTAACAGATGATAACAAGAAAATACCGCATCCGAATTACACCCGCGATTTTTTAACGCATTGTTTCATAACGTTGTGATTGGAATAAAATAATAAAATTGTTATCAAATGAAAGATAATTTTATTATCTTTTAAACATTTAGACATTTAATACGATTTGACATTATAAAATAACGATATTAAGACATAGCGCATGCCGTTTTCGCGTGTGCTATTTATAATAGCGTCCGATGTTTGCATTTCGCTCCACGTTTAATGAACTGTTACACTGGAATACTAAATGGTTTTGATTTGAAATTAATAAATTATGACCAAATATACTATAATTTAACAATTGGTAGCAAAAATCTTAAAATAGTTTGAAAAAATGAACAATTATAAGCACTGTAACAGAAGACATTACGAGAATATAGTATACGGTTACAGCTTTTTAACGCGTAAATAAATAATGATATATTGGGATTAGAATTATAATAATTGTATTGGATGAAAGATAATTTCAATAGCTTTCTAACTTAAATTGGGTGTTTTAACCTACGGATACTATAACATAGCGATAATCAGGTTTGAAGTAGACGTTTTAATAAGAAACAGAACACAAACAGTCCTGTTAAAATCGTTAAATAAAATCATTTTTACATTAGCAAGACATTTCCTGATTATATAAATAATTTCTGAGCATTTAAAAACACTGTAGTTGGCATTTTGTTTAGCTACTGTATACACAATTATAGACTTCAGCAACAGTTTAAGATGTAAAAAAAGACTTTTAAACTAATAGAACAGAACAATGAAGCCGAGACAAAAAAGGCGCATTAGAATCGTTAAATGTTTTCATTTTTACAGAAGGAAAAAATTACCTGATTAGCAAAACAAATTACGATCATATAAATATTTGGCAGTTTGTCGAGTTACAGTATACAGATTTCTGGTCATTCGATGGGTATGAAACCGGTTTAAGATTTTCTAAACAAAATCTTTTTTCACTGAATCTTAGTATGTTCTGGCAATTTTGCGAGTTATTCACCGTTAAATACAATGACAATACAAACAAGCTCACCTTCTTCACAAATTGATAGCTTGATGTTGTTGTTTTAAAACGATTTTAGCAATGCATTGCCTTTCTGCGTAGTGTAAGTTTGTTTACATTAGCTAGCGCATCATGGGAAATTCCCTGGAAACCCCAGTATCTAGGTTAATGTATTCATAATAGCAGGAGACGGCAAGCTTGTTAGTGTGTGAGTTGGTTTACGTGATTATCAAAAGAAATAATTCAGTCGTTTCCTTCGTGGATCATGGTCAGAGAAGGTAAGATAACTTGTCTGTCATATAGTTTTCATTTTTGTTTTTATTGTGAACTATTTTATCAGAACAGTATGAATTCAAAGTGAAAAATGGGCACAGTTTCAACATGAAACCCGGAATGAATTTACCTTGTATATGCCCACTTCATTTTGTCCTGGCTCCATCGAGCTAACTACTTGACTCGACTGAATTAAGATTGTGGAGTATAAATTTTCCGCTGAAAAAACATGCTCGGAGAGTTTAAGTGGTCTAGTCTTGAGCAACGCAGAAATCAAGCCAGTCTCATTGTGCTACTCAGTACACAAAACTCCACTAAAACTCATTCTTTCCGCAGGCTATACAACTAGATCGAACTACCGACTGAGATTTAAATGACCTTCCTTGTTTACATTCTACTTTCTCAATCAGTTTGAACCAACACTGATTTGACAATTTTATAACAATACACATCACGTCGTTAACGTTTATAGTTAGCGGCATAAAGCAGATAATAACACAGATCTCGATAATATCAGATCCGGGACCCGGGATCCAATAGTGACAAATGCTTAAAGGCCTAGTTTATGGAATGTCTGGAATTTTAATCCCCTGCTAATCTGATGCAGTGCTGCCAGAGTTTATGGCCCTGTGTATTAGACAACAGGATGTGAGAGGACCCAGCCAAGAAGGATTTCAATTTAGGGACCCATAAAAATGATACAAATAACCTTGTTTTTCAATTATGTATTGAGTAATTAGGACTTAAGATAAAAATAAAAAATAAAAAAGTAGAACAATCTTTTAATCATTACAATTTTTAATTCATTATGTTTGTATTTATGCAATCAACATTGATGTGTTGTTGCTTTAGCTTATTTTCTTATAGAAGTAATAACAAAACTAATGAAGA
>Ga0224511_10005248_pt1 | contig 10096 bp, 4 predicted proteins | sample SF_May12_sed_USG_2_FD_169988 | JGI IMG/M metagenome (GOLD analysis project Ga0224511, IMG submission 169988) | Sediment microbial communities from San Francisco Bay, California, United States - SF_May12_sed_USGS_8_1 | ecosystem: Environmental > Aquatic > Marine > Sediment | place: USA... | reverse complement strand
TGTATGTTTGGGCAGTACGGTGCGTTGTCGGTGGGCGGATTAGCGACAGGACAACGTGCGATGCCAACTGTGATATATTAGCAAGTTGATCAAAAGGTGTACCATGCAAATGGCGTATCCATAAATTGAAATATCACTGCAGGGTCTACTACTGTGTGTGCACAAGCCATCCATGTGTGAGCGGGGGTAACCAAATTGCCGCTTGTTTTCTTGAGTTGCAGGCTCAATGGAATGGAACACAATATGGTCAAGTTATGGTTGCTCTTTTATCTCTGTTAATTGACACCGATATAGCCAACACTCTGTAAGTAAATGATTGGAGTCTACTGAACTAGATCTAATATTCTTTATCCAGTATACTGTGTGATGCAAATGCCTGTGGCATAGTTTGTATCTGAATAGGTTGTCTGTGCGACTCTCCGCCTGCTTTTGATAGCTACAAGCATCTAGTCACAAGGTTACAACACCTAACCACCTCTATTGCACATAGGCACTTAGACACTTCTGATCTTACCAGGCATCCCTTTTACCTTGATTACTGGATTCCTGAGAATCTGAGCCGCGCATTATTTTTTACAGAAAAGAGTACTCTCAGACCTCTAGCATGAGGCTCAACCGTTACCTGCGACTGGTCTTCTTTCATCTTGACCCTGCCAACCGACAGTACATACCCGAAGTTATTCTCGGCTGCCCAAACCCCACTCCGGATCACATTCGTCTTGCCAGGTAAGGTTTCCTCCGCAGTCTTGCGTGTTATTTATGCAACTTTTTTTATTATATTAAAAATACCTAATTGTCTGGCTACTATTAAAGAGACTCAAATTTATAAGGAATTCTTACGGCCGCTTTCGTTGTGTTGGGCGACAGGACGACAGTCTATAAGAATTAGCAGCGAACGGTGAACCTGTTTATCTATTAAATGCTCCCCACATGTTTCGTCAGCTGTGGTTCATCTTTCATGTTCCTAAACTTTTTTCATATCTAGGCTGATCATAGTGAAGTTGGATGGGACTTCTTGGCAATGCGCTGGCTACTTGAAGTTCATACTGCTCTGTAAGCTCATCAATGAGCAATGTACAGAAGATAAAGATAACATAACCAAGGTGAGGTATTCTAACATTATCTTTGCCTTGAGTTTGGTCCTGAGCTGATACGACTCACACCATTTTAGTTTTCCATGGTGTTCCACTCATAATGACATCATCATTATATCAGAAAACTTGATAAGGTTTATTATAATGATTTTCTTGAGTCAATGAGTATAGAGATGGATTCGGAGGAACACTAGTAGTCAGTAACCAGTAGTTCGGCACAACTGCAAACAATGCTCAACGGCCACCTGCCACCATTCAATTATCTAGTTTTGATTTAAATTGCAGCTCAACTAGAAATTCATTCATTAGTACCATGAGTTTTATGCATTAAAGTGTATCAGAGGCGGCATCGGATTCACCTTAGATAGTCATTAAGAACACACCGGGCGCGAGTCACACTCTTTGTCCTCTCTGTCGAACTGTTGACTCAACAACCTAGCGAAATTTTTCTCTACGGCTTACAGGCAGGTAAGGACAGGTAATCGTTGTGCCTGGTGGCCGATGGGTGATGAGATTCCTGTGGTTACTTGTTAGTTAGTGCATTGGTAATACCTACCAATGCCAGTGACCAATGGCATGCTGACTCCAAATTATTTTTTCATATTTTGTATTCTTGGTAGAGAAATAAAAAGCCTGGGATTTGTGGCTTCACGCTCGCCACATTACGCTGGTAATTTATATTTTACAGGCGGTCCTTTCTGCTGCTATTCCAAGTGATCTGGTTGAATTTCTCAAAGAAAGAAATGAGGGTTTGAGCGATCTGTGCGGCGATACCCGGTCTAAGATAGGATGGATTCTGTATGAGGACGCCGACCAAAAGAACCTTTTGGCCGTTCTCGGCTCTCAGCGCAAGGTAGACTGTTCTATCTGAACAAACCCACTGGGTGAAAAGACATTTAGTCTGATGGTCTTTTCCCAATTGGGTTGAGCCGTTGCTTACAATGAAATATTTAAGCCAGAGGGATCTAATTTTTGATTTCTTGTTTTGGTTCATAACTGCAGTTAAATGGTGCATGATTGGAAACATCGTTGAGAGGTAGAAATGTGTTGCCTGGAGAAGACCATAATGTATGCAATCTAGTGACTAGGTTGCAGGAGAGGGTTATACCCTAATGACTATCAAAGTGCCGGTGTTCAGGATGCTTTTCCCCAAAAGGACTAGTATGCATGGGTGTGTTGATTTTTTTTGTAGAGAAAGCGTGCCAAAGTGGGTGTTAAACAAAGATCTAAGCTAACTGGTAAGTGCTGTGTTGATTTGTAGAATGTGCTATTTAATTGGTCAAAGACTAAGCGCTTTATAACACAGCACACTGGTAATGGTACTATCATCACAAAAATCCTTCATTTTGAAGCACATTCATAGACTAAAGATGTTTTGTCTTTTGATTTTTGTGTCCAAGAAAATGGTGGACCACCACAACCGGATTTAGCACCCCTCGAGCCTTTCTCCCAAATACTGGTGTTCTCCAAAATAGTGTCATTGCAGTGATCTGCCTATCTCGTTATCTTGAAGAGGCCGTGTCGCAGCTTCCAGCGCCAATCAAAAACTATGAGGAAGACGATATAATTGAGACTCATCTTAAAGATGAGACAGACATGGGAGACTGGGTGAAATCATCAGATTCTGAGGGAGAGGAAGAAGAGGTAGAGGGAGGTAATCCAGTGGAGGCGGTCCTCGTGGAGGAGGACCACCCCGTGGATGCGATTATTGCAACGGATGACCATTGTAAAGAAAATGTAATTAAGAGTAATCCACAATATGAGACAGAGATGAGCGACCGGGTGGAGTTACCATGCACCAAGGAAAAGGAAGTTAACCCTGTGGAGGTGGTTCTTATGGAGGAGGACAACCCGGTGGTGGCAACTATCAAAGAAGATTATATTGGAAAGGAAGCAGACCGCACTGACAGTAGTGAACTCTCAGCTGAGGTTGTGAATGAGGCTCAGGCATGCGAGATTATAATGGTAATCATAACCTAGTATTCTGTCCATCTAGACTGGTGTTAAATAGATCTTGTGAAAACCTTATTCCAGGTGACATCTATACCATTATGCGCGGGCTTCGAAATTTATTACATCAAGCTTTGTACATCTTGCTTTTAGCATGCCTCTCCTTCCAAAAATGGAGGTAGTAAAAGTGAAACTGTACAGTCTCGCAGAAGAGCTACCAGGTCAAATCCAGTTCGTCCATCACAAGTGGCCTTAGCTAAGCAGTGTGAAACACCTGCCATAATCGTGTCTCAGTCAGATGCTTCAGTGAATGTTATCGAGCAAACACAGGATTCACAACCATCCTCGTCACTCATAACCCGTAAGTTAGTACCTTTCCCAAATCGACGAATACTGCTGGCGGTTCTGGTAGAGGATTAACTTTGGTTTGACATTTGTATTGCCCGTGATTTTCACGTTTTTTTCATGCAGAGCCAAGAGAAGTATATTCCTCCCTTCCTCCGTGGATAGTGCCGCGTCGGTCTCCTTCCCATTCCGTGTTATCGTCAGACTCATCAATCTCACTTCTTAGTGTTGCGCCTTCCGCGCTAACCTGGTCATCTGTACAGTCAGCAGACCTGTGGTCTTGTGATGAAGTCTCCCCGGGTATTAGTTTGTGTCCTAGCTGGTTAGCGCTTAGTCACCATTTCTTTGTTTCTGTTCGGTTTTGTCACTATGTGTTTTCTCTTTCCCGTCTTGTCATCAGATTGTGGTAGATACAGTGTTGCAATGCATGCTTAGAGCCTTGTTTTGTGAATGCTCACTGTCCTGTTCAGCTTGACTCTGGCTCCCCCTCTCCCCGTTCTGTTGTAATAAGACTGCTTTTATATTTTGGACCAGGTAATAACACCCTTCCACGACCCTCAAGCTCCCTTGCGAGTAACACTCCAGAAAACATGTCCGCTTCCTCCGACCTCACTAACCTGGGTCCAGAATTCAATATCATCGTCTCTCAGGATTGTGAGTATGAGCTCTAGCAAGTATGAATATCAGTCAGTGTGATACACATAGTCTTGCCAAGTTATATGGCGGAGTGAATGACAGTAGATGATTGTTGAGTGCTATATTGTCTTGCTCCTTCTGTGCTCATCTTATGAAAGTATGTGCAGTGTTGTTTGATACTGTTCAGAACTGATGTTCTGCATTTCTTCTGTAACCGTAATGCGCATCAGCAGGTCAATTAAAAGCACTTATAGTCGACCAGTTACATCAAGAATGCATGTCGGTCCACCTGGCGAACCTATGTATGTATTCTTACAAACTCTAGGAGCTATTGTTTTGATATGCTATGCAATGTATGTCCCCTGTGTAAGCTGCATGGCCACAGCCGGATGATAGGCGCAAAGTATCAAACTGAGGTTACTACTGCCAAAAGCCCTGGTGCGTTTGTTGGCACCCCATTGGTATCCATACCATATTGATGTTTATCACTTTGTTGGCGATGCGTGAATAATGTTTTAACTATAGCTGCACTCTTTTAGCCTCAACTGTGGATAACAAGGCCGAACCGTCACTAGAGAGCAGCCCTAAAAAGCGACAACTGTCCATAGCAGAGGCCTTTGCACTGAAAAATAGCAAACCTGCTAAAGTTAGTATTGAAACAACTGTCAAATTCGGATGCACATTCCTGGTAAATGTGTTTTTTTAGTAATAGACTGTGGATTCACATACGTGCAGCTCGATCATATCATCTCTCAAAGGTCTAAATAAAAAATTAGCATTGAAAAAGGGGCACCAAACTGGGTCGAGTTTGATACCCATCCTAGGCTTTAAATTCTGAGAAAATCTAAAAATGGCTTCCCAGATGTAATTGAAGATGACTAGCAAGTTTTAATGTAACAGGGGGACGAGTCTTGTTGATTAGCTGACCTCCAGTTTAATTTTATTTTAGGCATCAAAAGATGCGCCTGATTCTAAATCTGTACCTGCTCATTCACCAAAGAGAGCTTTGAGAAGTTCATCACGAACCAAAGCAGCCAAAATCTCAGTGGTCGGTATCACTCTTCATAAAAGTGTCACACAGTCGGTGCATATTGAAGTTAGATGACTCTTTGACCGCTTGAAAACCATTGATCCGTCACCTGCTGATACTAAACGACGTGTCTTAGGGGATGCGACAGCCCGATTGTCGGGATTTTTTCAAAGCTCACCTTTATCACTTAATTACAGTCAGAGGCGATACCTGAAGATGATACAGAACCAACAATAGTGGAGAACCAATCTGATGATTCAATCATTGATCAAAGCTATGTGAGTCAAGCATTTCTAAGCCCATTTACCACCAGAGTTGTTATAGGCGGCATTTTGTAAATTTGTTCTGGTAACCTCTCCCGTCAAGCCGGTTAGGTTTGTGAACACATGATGATAATAAGCTCCTTGGGACCCAAGGCTATAGTAAAGTAGTCATACTTCCCTGATTGATGTTCATAGAGACACAGACCGGATTTTGGTAGACCTCCCATACATTGTTCATTACCATTGCCATTAACAATCACTTGGGTTTGGCAGGATGAGACATCATCGCAGGAGTCTGACCTGGTGAGAGAGTTGCACACTCTGACCCTGCCTCGGCGGGACCGAAAACGAGCCAGCTCAGTGGAGTCAAACGCAAGCAGGTCATCATATTCCCTGAGAACAAGGAGGAGCGTACAACCAGTCAGGTGAATAGTTCTTCCTGAGAATATTCATGGACATTTACACCAGGTCTCCGAGAATTCCCAGCCTCATCACTAAGGTCTTGGCTCCGCCGCTGACTCAAGCCAGTTTTGCCACAATAAATCTCTCCAACTATGTATTACTTCAGCTTCCTCTTACCTGTGATCAGCTGGAGCGCCACCAATGAGTGTATCAATAGGGTGTATAATGACATGTAACCAATTTCACTTCAGATAGAGAGAGGCCGGAGTATACCCGTACATCTTGCTTGCTACTGTAACAAATAAATAAGTTATTATTTTATTCTCGTTTGATATAATCTGAAAATTTAGCAAGGGAATTTCATAACTTGATCAGTATTATAACTGCCGGTACATCACCACTATCAGAAATTTTGCTCATCGGTTTGTAGTGAGATCTCTGCAGAAGCCGCAGAGCCGAAGCGAAGTAGAAGAATATCAACATCATCAATACAGTCTAACGAATCAACCTACTCTCTCAGAAAAGTAAGTATGACGCGTCAGTGATTGATACAGTGATTGGTACAGATAAAAAAGGCCGAAGCTGCGATAGCTCTGCTTATATAAGTAGCCTTTTCCTTCAGGAGTATGACAATACACAGCATGAATATTGAACATGACCTACTAAAAAAAGTCACAGCAATATAAAATTTGTGTATACGGGTGTTGGTAACCTTTCGCAAACCCCATCTCTAATGTTTCAAGATGTACATGGGCAAAATAATATTATTGTATATGTAAACATATGGGAGCAACGCTTTTATATAATCGGCACGCTACTTATGTACATTCTGTGTTCATTTTAGCGAGCATCTGCATCTGATAAGAGATAACGCTTGGGACTTCAATTGATGAGAGCGCTGTATGTCACGATTTTAGGTTTTTAATAAATCAGTAACTATTAGCAATAGAATTTATAATAACCACAACAAGAATTTATATTTGAAACTACTCCGTACTTTTGCAATATAACAACATTCCTTCCCACAAATCATCTGACATAGTAATTGCCAATACCACTGAATAAATAAATTATGGTCACTTAGGTTACACGCCACCAGCATGGATATATCCAAATGGACTTCAGTTCAATTATAGAGATGTACGAAAATAAATGCTTGGCATCGTGTCACCCAAAACAGAAAACTTCATAGTCGCTCTACAACATGTCAGTACTTCAACTCGTATCCAATGCTCCTGTGCAGTTAACCAATCCCTTTGATTCGAGACTTTCGCACAGATTTCTAAACACGGTCAACTGTTCATCAGAAGACATAGCAAAGATTACGCCAAGTAGTCTCTGGGGATTTGGTATCCTGCAACAGAGGCAACAAGATAAAAAATTTCCAATAAGATTGGTGCAAATGCAGAAAATGGAATTGCCAGTAAGAGCCGACATCCATTGTACGTATTTGTGTCTCGACAACTCACCTGACAAATGAGCTGACATAAGTATAGGTGAACGTTCCCATTAGTATTTGGCAGTCGAACCTGTCCATGAAACCACCATGTCCAGGGAATATGTCGCCGAAATCCTGTAGAATAAAAATGTTAAATTGTTTGTGAATGTCTACGAACGGCACAATATTGCTGCAGCGCTACCAAGATGACTTGGGTGCAAACTGGTACAGGCAGAATATATTTCCTTTGCAGATTTGTATAATTTTTCTTGTTAGACCAGCTCGTAGCTAAAAACCTGTGAAAAATCAATGTCAAGAATCTTTGAGGAAAGCGTATAAACTGAACTAAAATGATCCCGACAAAGCAGGGTATGTTGGCTAGGACCGATCCGAGCTCCAGGGCACCCTTCAAACTATGAGTCCCATCGAATAACTGGAAAAATGAGGTAAGACAATGCCGCATTCATTATTCATGCGGGGCAACGGAAGCCCCTAGGGCAGGAGAAGCCGCACATCCCCAATTTAAAATGGCAGGGATAAAAGCTTGATTAATCAAAAGGGATCAGCTAGCTAATCTGTGCTGGAGATGGCAGTTACAACATGGGCAAATCCAACCAAAACATTTAAGTTTCAAGTGTGTGGTGTGTGTGTGTGTGTAAGTGGCAGCGCGTCTTGTAAATGTAAACAGTCAATGTAAGCTACTTCATTGGCTGATTACGATGCAAAGCTATGGCAAGCACTGCAAGCTTAGCTTCACTCGATTGAGAAGATGAACTGTGGTCATCAAATCGTGAGGTGATTCGGCTAGTCAAGTTAGTTTACCTTGATTTTAAAGGCTCGTTTAAAGCCACTGGCGAAGAATCCACCAAACGGACCGATCAGTGAAGCGAATGCAGCTAGAAACACGGCATGAAATGTTATGGGATACATGCTGATCGTCTGGAGAGGGTATCCAATCTAAAATTATAAACTGTGTTGGTTAGTTTAAAATGTTAGGGATTTCAAACTATTTTGTCTATTGTCAATAGAGGAGAGGACAGCAGGCATAATGCCAAGTAAAAAACACAAAGTGGACACAGGGACCAAATGCTTAATTTCATGACAAAAGAACCCCTGTCACAATCTGACTAAAGGTTGAATATCTGTGTACAGGCATAACCAACCTAGTTGAGAGTTGATCTTTGAGGAACGATTCATGCTGGTGAGCGTCAACTGCGCTCATCAGACAGTTAGCACTTGGTTCAAGCCTCTCAGATCCACAATCTCATCTGCCTGAGATTTGACTTTAAGATTTATGCTTGCAGAAATTGACTTACCATACCACTAAATGTTTGGAGCGTTTGGGGCACCTGGTAGTCGGTAAGCAGAAATACAGGATTCCTCACGCAGCCTTCAGTCATAACCTCTTGGTTACGAAGGTTATATTCCAGCGGACATACCAAGTAGTCATACCGCACCATTACATTTGATATCTTTAAAAAAGAAGCACGCTGAATCATGATGATAGCATTTCAACTGTTACACACTACTCACTATGCTGGCACATGACTGATTCATGATAGTGGATTGATAGATTTGTAGGGAGAGTTCAAAGAACAAACCACAAACTAAGTGACGCATATTTTATCAACTTGCTTTTCCCTGATTAGAAATGACAGCCAAGCTACCACCGGACTACTGGTAGTGTGAATACCTATCGTTATGCGCATGAATGTTCTGGGATTCAGAAAGAAGTGATGGGCAGATCTAACAATCTCACCAAGGCGGCGTAGACCAGAGTAGCCAGGCCACCACCCATATAGCCTTCCCATGTCTTCTTAGGAGACAGCTTGATGAGTGGTGTCTTTCCAAAGAAGAACCCAAAGAAGTAAGCCCAGATGTCATTACATATAATACAGGAAGTGGAGAGGAAGAACCTGTAGTGAGAAATAGAACAACATCTATACATCGGAAATATATTCACAAACACAAACATCTGAGGATGACCTAATACCTTATTCATATTTCATTTCTGTTCCCATAGTTAAAGGCGGTGTAGGGAAGTGGCTGTTAAAGATCCACTCTCTAAAGCAGCTTTTATAGGAGAAAAGTTTCCGAGTCGACTGAAAACCTGGTCGAAAACAAGGGCTCTAGAGAAAGCCCCTTTCAAAGGCTCCATAAAAAACTCTTCAGGCCATTCTGTTGCCCGAAACTATGCCCCTAGTGGGACTCTATTCAGTCAATCAACCAGATCTCATCTTTATACCTCGTGGTAAAACTGCAGCAACTGTACTAGTCACGGTAAAAGACATTGAGTCAACGATTAAGTGACTAATATGGACTTCTTTGGTCAGTAAAGTGACTCTCAATGGTTATTTACTACATTTGTTGAAAGAATTAGGATGTTTGACTACTCTTAGATTGTCGTATCACTTATTTTCTTCTCTTCTATTTTAAGTAGGTCAGCCAATAGTCGCCCTCTTTGAATCCCTGGCAAGACTCTGGCGTCTCCTATAAACGCAAATATCGCCTGATGTAGCTCGCCTGAAACATTGCCTGAAAACTTGACTCTGCTATAAGAATGGCTTTACGGTACAACTGAGGTGGGCGCCACTCTTCTTCCACACCACCTCCAGGCTCCCCAGTTATGACAAAAGCCAGGTACCCATTCTTTGCTGGGTGAATCTCTTTATCACTTACCAGAATATCCCTTCAAATATATTTCGGATGATAAGATTTGCCCCGACTGCCACAATCAGTAGAGTCACGTGCGTGTAACCAAACTACAAACACAGCGTAAGACAAATATAAGAGAAAAACATCAAGAGACCCCCAGGGCCCAAGAGCCATCCAATGTAAGAGATCCCAGGGTTGGGAGATGATTCCATTTGGTCAAACAGCTATGTACCTGGTCTGTGAATCCAAATGATAACTCAGGTCGTTGTTGACGCATCTTTGT
>Ga0224511_10005247_pt1 | contig 10096 bp, 1 predicted proteins | sample SF_May12_sed_USG_2_FD_169988 | JGI IMG/M metagenome (GOLD analysis project Ga0224511, IMG submission 169988) | Sediment microbial communities from San Francisco Bay, California, United States - SF_May12_sed_USGS_8_1 | ecosystem: Environmental > Aquatic > Marine > Sediment | place: USA... | reverse complement strand
ATTATGCGATTTCGGCCGCCTACAACTCGCCCATTATGCATAATGGGCGTCTCGCGCAACGTCGCGCCTTAAAATGACGTCATTCTGCGAAAAACACCAATAACGTTCGCGCAATAAAATGGCGACGTTATGTTAACGTTGTTGGTTAAAATAAACATTTTGTCAATAAAACACAACATTTACTGTCGTAAATTAGAAAAAGACGGGAAATAAAACATGGAATTTTTTAAAAGTAAGTAGTGTTTCTTCCACTAAAACAAACATATTAAAGACGTTTATGATTAGTTGCAGCTCGCCATAATGCGATAATCACCCTCGAGTCAATAATGTCCTTCGGGCCTCCGGCCCTCAGGCCATTATGGACATCTTCGGGTGATTATCGCATAATGGCGAGCTTCAACTAATCATTAACCTCTAAATAATTATTATCGACGTGTTAATTGTAATTTGATGTGTAACCTTCATAATCTTTACATTAAACGGTATGTGTTTACGATAAACGAACGTCCATACATGTACCTTAGTCTAGCACAAAACTTGACTGGATATCATAATGCGAGATGTGCAAGGAACACTTTTTAACTAGTTCATAGATTTCATGTTTAGCGACAATGTTACTGTAGTAATATTTATGATAATATATTCGTACATTTTATTGTATTGTCTGATGTTTATATATGTTTTTGATTTTATTTAAAATTTAATCAAGACTTACCTTGAAATGGTCTAATAGTGGTGTCATGGTTTACATGAACTGTTGAGTTGATGCTGCATTTGCAGGTTTGGCCATAGGCATTTTTCATGAAGTAAACTACAACACACGTAGTTGAGTTTCATTCAGTTTTTGTGGTGTTAATCAAACTACATGTAACTTTGGTTTGCATCAAACGACCCATGTTAATAATCTATACATATTGGACAATACTGGTAAACCCATTTCCATTTGTTTGACAATATGGTATCGTAGTATATAGCAAACTAACCAGTGTTTGAAATTGCCGTAAAACAAATTATAAATCAATCAATAAAATATATACGAACCGACAAACGAATAGGAACCGTTGTATGATTATTTTCTTCAAAACTACTAAGCACATAACTTACATGTTTAGCCAACGGGATTGCTGGACTGCTTTCACTAAAAGCGTTTATGATGTTTTAGGAAACGGATTTTAATGGAGGTCACAAGGCGTTAGTGGGAACTTATCACTCCGCCTTATTATACATATTTAGCTTAGAAAAGCAAGCCAAGTTGAGTTAATCAGCTCTACATAATTATACAAACAATTTGACCAAGGTGTCAATTGAAACAGGTCCAGTGCTATGTAGTTTAGACTAATCGTAGTTTGAACTTTAAAATAATTTCAGTTACACTGGTTTCATATCTTGGTGACATGAAATATGGAAAAGTAATTAAAAAAACTATTATAATTTCAAACAATGCCTTACGACGAGTTTAAACATGATGATGTTTTCGTGTTTAGCATTTTATTTATAACTCTCCATGCACTTCTTATTTATTGTCATATTAAACTACCAATTGTTATGTTGTTTTTGCCAAACACATTGCATTGACAACAATAAGCTAATACGTTTTTGTATAAACAATTTACATCAAACTAAAATAACTTTACTAATTACACAAAGTTGTTAATACTGTTATCGCATTTAAATATTCCACCGCACATTGTAAACGACGGGCGACGGTTCATTACAAAGATAAAGCATTTACTGCATTTATTTATAAATGAATATTGATTTCTTTATGGCCAACCAATAGAAATATCAGATATATTCTAAGTGATTTAGAACATAACGCAATTTTTTAATGCTTAAGAGGAGAGAGTTGCTCACTTCGTCTGCTCAGCTTCTCTTAAACATTAAGAACTATTATTTAATATTCTAAGTACATATAATCCGTGTTTACAGGTTTGTACATGAAAGAACAAAACAGAAAATTAAAACACTTACCAGCTAAATTCATAATCGCTTGTTGACGACAAAATTGACTCTGAACAGTCAAATCACGAAGGAGTAACCACTCTGAAACAAAATAATGCCACTCGTAGCATAAAATAATGTACGTTAAAGTGTATTGAAGCTTGTGATATACAGCTTCTTCGGCTTAAAAAACGTGACATGTAATATTAACACAAACACCAGAAGAAGTGTCATAATTTAAACCCATGGTCTAAAGTAAGTATTTAAAAACTGGAAACGCAACTGGGTGACTAACACATAGACAAAACCTGATACCCAACGGGCCGAAATGCAATGAAAAACGTAATTGGGTATCAGTTCTGTCAAACTCATTGTTTATATTTCTTTGCTAGAAACATTATTATTCATGTACGTGTATTTCCAAGGACGGGCATGCCGTGATTTTACAACTGTATTTTAATGAATTTCATTTAAAGGCATTTAAACATGTTTTAATTTGGTGTTCTTTTGTGACACATGCGCTTCATGTCGCAAACAATACTTACTTTCCATCATATGTTGATATTAAGTATAAGTTTTCTTATTATAAGGTTTGACAACGGGTATTAATGTTTAATTTACCTTCACCACGAATACTTGTACACTCTTGTGTGAAGGTCATCAACTCTGAAACAAACATGAGCGTGTTACTATATAGTGTTTATTTAGACAAGAAGCGTTATAACGCATTCCCGTTTTTATAAAGACAAAGAAGAACACTGATACAGCAAAATCAACGACGTTGACTCAAACAAGCGATCTATATGTCATTTATAATGTTTAAACAAATTGTAAAGTGTAACAAATATATTTAAATACTTTGATAGCTTGGAATCTTTGCGCATTGGTCTTGTAGCTGAGGCTGCATTGTTGTTGTGGCTGAAATATATATATATCAACAAACGAATGTCTTGGAAATATATGCAAATAATTCCAGATTTGCAGTTGCGAAAGTATAATACAAAACAAAATCTATATCGTAATTGTACAAGTGGTAAAATATATAGAGAATACAAATTGAAGATGATGTATTAAATACTAAGTTGTTGCTAAACATAGAATAATATTATTTATAACGAGATTTTAAAAATACAAAAATTTGACAGACGTTGTGATATGTTACTGACCCTGTACGATATGGATTACTTATCAGACAGTCATGTGACATCATTTTGTCTAATAAAAAAAAGGTAGACTTTTGCATGTGGGAGGTACACTGTGATCGTGCTAAGAAGATAATAAGTAGTTTAGAAGTGGTGAATTACTTAAAACTTACACGCAGTTTCAAAGATTGTTTTCTTTAACATCCATTTACTTAGGCTCCCATAAAGACTACACTTATTTATTTTATATACTTACATTCACAATGGCATTGAGCGTTCGTGTGTTGAAATGAATCTATAATACACATAAATGGTAAAGTTCATGAAAATTACAAAATCTTAGAAGAACGCAACTATTATCACAAAAGCAAAATGATTTACATTTAGCATGAAAGTGGTTGAAAATATTTTGTTCAGTATGCCGTCAAATCATGTTATTATCGTGTAAAATTTAAACCTTAATGTCATTAACAAAACATCCAAAAGTGATTGATTATGATTTGGTTTCTAGTGGTGTCGATACAAATTAGCATTTCAATTATGAATTAAATAAAACGAAAAATTAAACGTACCGTGCAGGTGATAGATCATATCTTTCTGGCACAACCCATTATCATAAATTACAGGAATGTATCTCAAAGGATACCAAACTAAAAACAAATCAAAATGTTACACTCTGAGTATTAGTGTAAGTTAATATTGACAATGCAATATGTACGTTCACTTTCTACTTTTTGGTATCTTATCTGTGTATTGCTCGGCGCTCTCTGGGCCAGAGTATATTAAGACGTCCCGTTTGCAAAAATTGATTGTTTACAATCTTTTTGGCGAGACATGAAAAATAAATATGAAAGTGATGATTTTGTTTGTTTTTACCCAACACCTACTTGATTTAATATGATAAACACAATTAGAAAATACATTAAAAGAGGTACTATGACAAGAAAACATATGCAGCTAATTCTACGTACGGTCCATGTACGGTCCATGTATTTAATAATTATTTTAAGTTGTAAAACTGCTATAAAATGTTTTTCGTTCGTCTGCAGTTAAGGTTGTTTGGCCGAAATTATTAATCGGAAATCTGTAAAGGTTGATTTAGGAATGAATTTTGATCCTTTATCTGAGTCCGGTAATGCAAATCTATTAACAATAATTTATTGTTCTTGGTAATATGTAAGTTATTTCACTGGGATAAGCTGTGCGAAAATGAAATGCAAGACAGTGAAAATGTAAGAAAATGATGCAGGCGATCAACCTCAACAAATAAGCTTGCAGACAATGACAGACTCAAATATTGACAACTTAGAAGGACAACACCAGTCAACAGCAACAACGAAAAACACCCGATGGGGTGTAAATTTTGTTATGGTATGTTAGTAATGAAATACTGTTTACACATTAGTTTTTATGGTAGTTTTAACTAAGTTAACTTCCAAACTTATCTTTAAAGGTAAACAATTGGCAGTGAGCTTGAGAGCAGCAATACAACCAGGCTGTCAACCAGGCTGTCAACCATGTATTCCAAAATATAGGACACATAATGTTGCAAGAAATATAGCAGTGTACAAATGTATACACAGTATTGAGACAAAATATTAGAGTTTCCAAATAGTATTATTTCCTAGCATACCGACAATTCTAACATGTACAATTCATGGTTATACATCATTCAATATAAATTAAATGTTGATGTTGAAGAGATAATTTGAAGAATGTCCAAACTTTATTCTATTGCACTGCCTTACAAGGTTTCTATACATATGACGAAGAGAAACACGACATAATTGTCTAAAGGATTGTTGAAATGAGGGTATTGTACAGGATTTTAAAGGTAACATACTATTCCTTAAAAAGTGAAGAAGGTACATATTAGAAGTATTAGCGATAATATATGTGTGCATGTTATTCATAAAAGCATTTGGTTGACATAAATACTGATTTCAGATTTTCTTGTCCGTTTATTACTAACACACATACTGGCACCAACACGATATTGGTCTAATAAAGAATTTGATTTTTTTTCTGCATCAGCCGGTCAGTTTGTACTTAACAAAGTCAACGTATTAGATGATGCACAGTATGTGCTATTCATAATCTTTAACTGGACTAAAGGTTGAATTACATTGGTATTAAATTAAGCAGACACTTAAAGCTAAACTGTCATCTAAATTCCCGAATATTTTCGATTCTTACTTAAATACATTTATCTGTTTGCCTATCATAATAAACGCAAGTTTCATCAATTAAAATATATTATCATTTAGGAAATCCGTTCACAACTGTACAAAAATCCATTTAGCACGTTTCACGAGTGTCGGCACTGAAAATGATAATCTTAATGTACTAAATGCTGTACATATTATGTTTAACATGAATTTATCTTCATGTGCGTTAGCAAACCACCAAAATAGTGTATGTTGTTTAAAAAAACAAATGTCTATTTGAGAGCAGCAAATAAAACACAATAATTTGGTGCGTAAAGAGGATTTTATATAACATTACGCCAGAAAGAATACCTCAATTGATCATTACAAATATTCATTAAAAACAACAGACAGCTGACACACACAACTGGTTTCTTTAATTTGTACTATCTGTTCCTGATGCCGCATTCACAACACGTTTTATCTCCCTTATGTCTTGAAAATGTTTTGTATATACATGTAGTTAAATGATAGGTTTTGATAATAACAATTAATTAAGGGACTATTGTAAATAAAAGGATTACTCTCAGAAGAATGTGTGAAAATCCATACGCTGTTATCAATATGCGCATCAGAAGTAGCAATCAGTCCTTAAATACCTACTAGCTACTTGCTAAATTTGATAAAATCTGAATATTTACCGGAATGGTGGGTCATGCATTTCGATTCTTTTTCCGCTTGGTTGTAAAAGTGGTCATATGTATCTGCAAGTGGTGATTACCGTTACATAAGTTACTATGAAACATAAATGTTAAAAAGGATAAGATAATTGCTATACTTATATCACTAGAGATAAGACTAATGTAAATATCACGTAAAAGGCTCACCTTTTAAACACGTAACTCAAGTCGTCTATGGTTTAGTGTTGTTATGTTATTTTATATTGTATAAATTATTTAAAACGCTACTTTAAAATTGGTAACCTACATTTGTAAAATAGATCATTCAAACATCTCCGCGATTGATCGTGAATGTCTGAAACGCGAAACAAATTTATCAAGTTATTTCTAAGCGAGTTCAATAAGGGTTTACATTATTGGTATAGTAGCGGAAACAACTTTAAAATGTATAAAGAGCAAATGAGGGAAATATTTATATATTACTTAACGTATTACCTTCGACGTAAGTACTAAACTGTAGGTTGTTTACCCCACTGCACGTACAGTTGGCTGGTGTACTCGTATTTACAGGAAATTGAGCTTCATAACAAAGAAATTCACTGTAAGCAGGTTTGTATAAATTATATTATTAAGGTTTCAAAGATGTACTCAACATGTTTATGATAATATTTAGTCGAAATTCGAGTATTATTCAACTATGCAACATAGTTACCCAACAACAGTGTATTGATACACACTTTAATATGGAGTACAATGTGGTCGATCTCAAACCTGCTTTTTCTTCAATAATGGCATATCCACAGTCAGGGGCAGTTGTCATTAAATGGTGAAGTAACTCAAACACTGAAACGGAAATATAAGTCGTTATTTTATTAACCCATAAGGATTTTTGTCACAAGATAAAGGAAGCCCAATTGGACATAAAGGAAATCAAAATAGTTGTAATAAAGTATGCTTAATTTTAAATATGTGCACCCTTGAGTGATGCAATCTGTATTTTACATTAAGAAACAATAACTGAGATTGCGCCAACATATGTATTGTACATTAAGAAACAAAAACTGAGATTGCGCCAACATCTGTATTTTACATTAAGAAACAATAACTGAGATTTTCACCAACATCTGTATTTTACATTAAGAAACAATAACTGAGATTGCGACAACTAAACAAAATATTTAAACTCCGAGGTAGTTTTTTGAAGGACTAGTCTCAGAACTAATATAAATGGAAGAGATTTTCAAAGAAAAGAAAGAAAAACTAAATTACGTGTGACTTTGTATTTAACTCTATAACGGTATCAGTTTTTGTCTTTTTAGTGAATCGTTTGCCTGTCCAGCGTGAAAACATAATACCCAGTGTAATCTAAAATTTAGGATGTTCAGTTAAAAAAAATCCACCTGACCATTATTCTACAAGAGATTTCCTCACATATTTATTTAAAAATGGTTGTCACGTGGTTGAGTTTGTCAATAATCTTACGTCATACAAATACCGTGAAAAAGTACCAAAGCCAAGCAAGAATTATAAAATATAAAAACTAGAATGTCACGACAATTTCTACAGTTATTTACAGTATAAAACACACTGTAATCAATGGTTACCGTAACACTCGATATTGTTTAAAGAGATCCGTAAACTGTCCGTATCCGTACAAATTGGCAGACATAACGATGGTTTGTCTGGATAATGTTTTTAATGGATTTGAATATACGGATCGAATAAGCCCAATGTAAGATTTGTTGTTTTTATATTTGCACGCAATTCGGGTGCGAGAAAAAAAGACCAGTGGACTAAGGGCCACTTTTTGTTAAACATATGTACGTGTACAATGGTGGAAAATAGACCTTACTATATTAAACCCGTTTATCTACCGTACACACGCATTTAAGCCATTTAAATAATCAGTGGCCAAACTGATCATTAATTATGATGATGATTTTAATTTAATCACACAACCAAACGGGAACACGCCTAAAGCCGACAATAAAGTGTTGACCCAGTGGTAGTTATTAACAATGTTCGTAGAGTACATCAATATTAGGTTATAATTATACAAACGGAATATTATGTTAGCATGTTGATCCGTTGGTTTGTATAACTTCGAATTGCCTGTAAAAAGTGGTATCACGCGAAACAGAACGAGCAGTGATACAAACCGACGGATCAATATACTAACGTAATGTCCCTCTACTATATACCTTTTCCATAACATTTCTAATGGTTTAAATCTATTTAAACAGCTGATTTACAAAGAACTTTACGCTCAAATCTAAACATAAACATCGGTGTGACGTCACAACCCGCTTGTTATTGATTACACATGGCGGGCGTGTGATACAGGATTTTTATCCGTTACACACGCTGGAAGCATGATACAGAATTATCAATCCGACTTGTTGTATTCGTGAGCTTCTATTAAAAGCATATCATTTATATATAATTTTTATAATGGCGACCATTTACAATTGTTTTAATCGCCTATTGCAAACCTTTTCTGGCCCCGACCAGTGATCTACTGTTACAACCGACTTAAACCGTTTGAAGACATTTGGAATATATCACACGATCACTCTGTTAAGTTTGGGCAGAATCCAAAGGACGGTTTCAAAGGTGAAACTGTTTTCTTGAAAAGTTGCGGAACAATGTTAGTTGGGGTATAAGAGAACACTTTCGTAAAATATGCTGTCACATAATCAAGCGGTTCGATATTAAAGTAAACGTTGCACGACAGATGGTCACCAATGTATGAGCGATGCGCCTGATGAACTCAGTCACCGTCCAATTACTATGGGTATCCAAACGGTAACTAATCATATACCCCATCGCTGGATAATGTGGCTAATAATTTAAAGGAGAAATGTACAATCAAATATTTTGTGAACACATCAATAATAAGGGTTTTGCATCGTCAAATGGAATGATAGCCAACGATACATTTCGTAAAATACGTCAAAATGTCTACACGATATGTACCAATTAAAATGCTGACTGCAGCCAAATTTCTACATTCAGATATAGATGGCTACTAAAACCCGGGATCCGGATTATTTTGCTGAGAAGTAATAGTTTATTAAAAATATCGCTCTTTATACAGACTTTTCGGCAGAAGGTTTTTGTAAACTATACACTTCATTTTGTGTCTTCTATATGATTTATAAATATTTACAAGATCGTACATAATTAGTGTAATGCTCGTACACTCTTCGTTAAGAACCCCGATAGGGACTTGTTGGGGCATCGGTCACTGATTACCACCGGTCTACGGCCACGAGCTGGGAGAAATGACTGAGGCTTAAGCGATTGTACAATGGGTTGTACCTAAGAAATATACTAACTGTTTATTATTAACATGCGCTAGTAAGAAGAGCCATATATAATGAGAAAAAAATACGTCATTTAAATTGTGTCTTTTTAAGCACAACGGCAAAAACATTCACACAACGGGTGTTATTAAAAACATATTGAAACTAGGGAATTTTATAATAATTACTTCGTTTTATGTCTTGACAGCTATCAGGAGGATTCCGAAGTTCTGCAAATAAATTGAAACACCGACATAGATTTCTATAAGATGTTGGTTAAAATATTGTTAAGAAATAAATGTATTTTCAAAATTATTCTCATAATGCTGCATGCCGGTCAGTATTTATGTTGAACATGTACAATGTCGTTTTACAATTTCTTTATTTTGCAAAAATCATTTATGTAATACTTTTATAAAACAGACAATTTTTGTAATTAAAATACAATCACACATTACCTTGAACCGCGGCAATAGAACCGCACGAGGCTTCATCCAACCTTGGATTCCCTTAAAATGAATAAATAAGTATACGATTTCGGAATCGGAATTTTCCCGAGTGGCGTAGCCACGCGTGAAAATGTTAATTTCCAGGATGTTTCGGTGAAATAAAAATGCAATATTACGCTAAATTCAACAATTGTTTTTGTTTCTCTCATGCTAATTGCGACTGTTTTCGTTTTTTTAAACTTAAATATCCCTGTTCAGACCGTTTTGATCTCCTGTTCAGTCCCAAATCAGCTATGCTAAATTAATTTATCAAGATAATAAACGATGGTTTCATTGTGATAAACAACATACTGTAAATGGCTGATTTAGCATGTGTTCTATTGCTTTCCAATCACTTTTATTAGGTATATTAAGAAAGCAAAACATATTTTA